>Ga0315288_10001322_pt1 | contig 31913 bp, 23 predicted proteins | sample YL17G11_20_MG_FD_203454 | JGI IMG/M metagenome (GOLD analysis project Ga0315288, IMG submission 203454) | Sediment microbial communities from Yellowstone Lake, YNP, Wyoming, USA - YL17G11_20 | ecosystem: Environmental > Aquatic > Freshwater > Lake > Sediment | place: USA: Wyoming | collected...
GATGGGTCAAAAAACTACCCTTTTCCTCTTCCTGCTATTATTGACGATCTCGCAAAAAGTCTAACAGGACGTATTTCTGTCATTCCGGCGAAAGCCGGAATCCAGTTATTTCAAATATTTAATAATTCTCTGGACTCCGGTTTCCACCGGAGTGACGACTTTTTACGAAATCATCATTATTGGGTGATAGATCATCCTTTTTTGACGGGAACGGCGTAAGGGCCTTCGCGGATGAAGGCCATGCGTGGGGAGGTTTGCCTCTTCTCCAAGGCTCTATGAAAATAGATGACGGCGTTTTGCACCATCTCCTGGATTTTCTTGCCCCGTGGTTTTTTCCTGCCCGCCGGGGTAAGAAATTCATAGCCGCTGACCCCGGGGAGCATGTTGAAAACCTTTTCGGGAATATCGGAGGTACAGTAGACCAATCTCTCTTCGCCTACTTTTCGCAGCACCCTCCCCCAGACTTCAGGCTCCCATTGGTCCTTGGTGAACTTCCATCCCGGAGACCTGAGCAACTCGACGTATCCATCTGCCCCCTGAAGCTTCAAAAGGTGAGTCAGCGTCTTGTATTCGGGCCCGCCGATGGGCTCTTTATCTCGGTTGTCCGCCACAATGATGATGACGCCATTTGTTTTCACCGCCGGCAGAGCTCCCACCGCGGCCTTGGCCGCCTGATAGTGGTTGCGACCCACATATCCACCGTGGGTCAAGACGATGTCAAACTCCTCTTCCACCGGAATCTCGACATAGGTTTTGATCTTGTTCACAGCCTGCTGTAACACTTTCTCTAAATCCCCGGCGAAAACCCCGGTCAGGCGCATATCTTTGTCCAAGGTGACGGTGATGGTGAAATCAACTCCGACAGCCCGAGCCACGGCCAGGGACTCTTCGTGACAGGGGTTGCCTTCGAAGGTTAGATTGGTGGCCAAAGGGGATTCCAGAAAATCCGGCCCATGAAATTTCTGGATGGTCCGTTGATCCACCAAGCCCGGGCAAATGGCTTTCCTCCCTCCCGAAGCCCCGGCCATGAAGTGGCTTTCGGTTAAGCCGGTGGCGATCTTCAAATCGGCCTCATAGAAATTCTGCTTCAAAAAAACTTCGGTCCCCGCCGGCGTCTTTCCTACATGAACCAAGGAGGCTCTATCCTCGCAATCGTGGTCTTGAATCTCATATCCCGAAACAATTTCTTTTCCAAACATCTCGACTTTTTCTTGGGGGGTACTTGCCCGATGCGTCCCCGTTCCCACGATCATCAGGATGTTCTGCCTCTTCACTCCTTGGGAGTGAAGTCTTTTTAGGAGAGGGAAAAGGATTCCATTTTTTCCGGCGTAAGGGACGGGACGGGTGATGTCCGACACCGTGATGGCCACCTTCAATTCGCCCGCCGGTTTTCCCTTGTCCCTGATGATTTTCTCTAAACTCAGCCCCTCCCCGGGTTTGTCGAGTGCCCCCTCGATTTCTTTTGCTGGGTTCTTTAAGACTTCGACCCTTCTCATGGTCAGCTCGCAGCAATCCGGTGGAACGTATACAATGAGCGGCCCGCCGGTGAATTCCATCTCCATTTTCTTCCAGTTTTGGATATCCATTCTTTTCAGAATAGAAAGCAGATCAGCTCTCATCCCTTAAAGTCCTCCCAAATATTGCGGATTGCGGAGTGTAGAATGCGAATTTAGGATTTTCTGTTCTCTAATTTCGGGCTGAGAGTTAAGATAATTTACCCGATCTTGAGCAAAGCGTCGTACGGCCAGGACCCCGGATTGCGCTTATGGGATTAGATCCAGATTGCCGGTGAATGCCGCTTCCAGCGTTGGCTTCATCAGCCGATCCACATCTCCCCGCTCGGCTTCCATGGGCGTGGGCATGTTCTGCAACTTCATCTTCAACTGGGGGTCCTTGGCTGCTTGGATCATACGTTTCAAGTGGGCTTTGGAAACCCCGGCCTCGGCCAGAGTCGCCGGGAAACCGAGGCCCTTAGAAAACTGGATCATCCCCTTGGCAACCAGCACTGCCAGGGCTCTTCCTTTCTTGCCCTCCACCTTGGCTTTGATAAATCCGGCGTCCTTCAAGATTGCGGCAAAGATGGACAGCTGATCCTGCACGTTTGGCGAGAACAGAATTGTATAGTAGGGGTTTAATACCGCGCAGGCCCGTCCATGGCTTAACACATCAATCAGGGAGAAGCTTCCCAGGTGGGGCCCGCTGGTCCCTCCGATCATGATGGAATACCCCCCCAGGTCAGTGCCCAGGCCCAGGCAAAGCCTGGCTTGCCGGTCTTGGGGGTCAACTTTTACCTTCGGAAGCCCATAGACAATCAGCTTCAAGCAGACTTGGGCCACTTCTTTCATCCGGGCATAATAGGTCTGCCCGGTCGCGCCCATGAAAACCTCCCAGGCGTGGGCGATGCCGTCCAGCCCTCCGTCCAGGGTGAGGTTCATCGGAGAGGCCGACGTCACCCCGTAATCAAAGACGGCCGCCTGGGGAACAATCGCCTCATCAACGATGAGCTTCTTCTGCCCGCTGATCAAATCGGTGATGTTTGAATACTTGGTCAAGTGCGCTCCCGAGCTGGCTGCGGTCTGCACGGCGATTAACGGCAAGAGAGGTTTATGGGTTTGGTCCTTTACTTTGGTAACATTCCCGACGCCGAAATAGGGATCGATTGAGCTGGCCACTGATTCTGGAACCTGCAGAATTGCTTTGGCTTCCGCAGGGGAATAGGTGGCCAAAACATCAGCGGCCTTGGCGGCATCGATGGTGCTCCCCCCCCCAACCGCGATGATCATTGTGGGTCGGCAGCGCGCCACGTGTAGAGCCAGCCTGTATAAATCTTCCCGCGGAGCATTGGGCCGGGCTCCTTGGATAACCTCAAATTCTACCCCCCTGGCCTGCAGGGAATCTGTAACCGTTTTGAGGGGTCGGGCAGCCCAGGACTCTCCCAGGTCAGCAGCGATCAGCAGGGCTTTCTTCCCATACTGGCCGGCGTAATCGCCAACTCTATCCAGGGCATCATATCCGAAAGCATAGGAATTGCCTTTCCAACCTCCGAGCATCTTCCGAGCATCTTCAATGATCTTTTCCATCTACCCCTCCTCCATAGCTTGCGGGTTGGGGATCGCGGATTGCGGAATTAAATTCCGAACCCAGTCCTCCCCAATTTGGTATTATTTCATCGCCTCCTCGACCAAGGTGATCAGGCGCTTGGGCGAAATAGGTTTGGGTAAATAAAGGTTGGCGCCAGCTTCCATCCCCCGCTGTCGATCCTCCTCCCCGCTTTTCGCCGTGAGCATCATGATGGGCGTCTCCGCGTAGGAATCGATCCGGCGAATCCTCTGGCATACTTCAAAGCCATCCATCTCCGGCATGATCACATCCAGAATGACCAAATCATACCGATCGGCTACGGCTTTTTCTATGGCTTCCGGGCCGCTTGAGCAGGTGGTCACCGAAAACCCCAGGGGGGTCAGCAGTTCCCGGACCGCGAGCACGACCAGCTCATCATCGTCAACGACCAAGATCTTTTGGGACATGATTCCTCATTCCTTTTATTATTGGAAAAGGTTCCTTCGATCCAAAGCTCCGGGGAGCTTTTTTCCGACCTCCGCCTGCTCTAAACCGGCTTGGATCCCTTCGGCTTAAACCGGTAGCGTTACCCGGAAAGTCGTCCCTTCTTCGAGCTTGCTCTCCACCTCTATCCGTCCTCCGTGAGCCTCGATGATGCCGTAACAGATCGATAGACCTAACCCCGTACCTTTCCCCACTTCCTTGGTGCTGAAGAAGGGTTCGAAGATCTTCTCCACATTGTCCTGGGGAATTCCCGTGCCGGTATCCCGGACCACGATCTCTACATCATTCCATCCATTATGGTGCAGAAGCGAAGTCGTGAGGGTCAGCTCCCGTTTGCGGTCACTCTTTTCCATGGCATCTTTGGCGTTGGAGATGAGGTTGAGAAAAACCTGCTCCAGCTGGTTTGCATCCCCCCAGATCTTCGGCATGTTTGGCGAAAAAGTTTTTAACAACCGGATGCCGTGGTTCAGGAGTTGCTGCCCCGTAATCATGAGGGCGTTTTCGATGGGCTCATTGATGTCGACCTTGCGAAAGGCAAACTTGGACTGCCTGGAAAAATGGAGCAGGTGGTTAATGATCTTGGCGATGCGCTCGTTGCATCGCTGAATCAGCTCCAGCCGCTTCTGGTTCTCATCCTCTTTGGCCAGGTTCTCCCGGATGACGTGGAGGAAGGCATCCGCGGCCATCAGGGGATTGTTCACCTCATGGGCTACCCCAGCCACCAACTCTCCCAGGGCGCGCAACTTTCCGACCTCGATGAGATGGGCTTGGGTCTTGATCAACTCTTCTTCCAGCTTTTTCTTCTCGGTCAGGTCTTTAAAAACCCCCAGGGTGCCGATGATCTGGCCGGACTCATCCTGCAGCAAGGAAGCCGAGGTCAGGATCGAAACCGTTCCGTCTTTTTTCACCACTTTCGTTTCATAGTTCTTTAAACTGCCCTTTTCCCGCAAGATCGCCATGATCTTCCGCGCTTCATGCAGGCCATTCAGGTAAAACTGATGAATGGGAAGTCCGATGATATTCTCTCGGGACCTCCCCACCATCTCTTCAAAGGCCCGGTTCAAAAAAGTAATCCGGCCCTTGGGGTCGGTGGTCACGATGGCGTCCACCGAACTCTGCACGATGTTCTCCAGGTAATCCTTGGTCTCGCGCAACTCCTTCTCCAGGGCGAGTTTTTCAGTAATGTCCCGGGCAATCTCCAAAAATCCTAAAATCTTACCCGAGGCATCCTTCCGAGCGGTGACGATGGCGTGGGCCTGGAAGAGCGAGCCATCTTTGCGGATCCGTTGCAGCTCATATTCGGTCATCCCTTCTGCTTCCACCTTGCGGGAGATTTCCTGGATGACCCCCCGGGATCGATCATCGGTGCGGAAGGTTTGCCCGATCCGCATCTTCCCGATAACTTCTTCTTTCGTCCATCCGAATAGATTGGCTGACCCGCTGTTGTATTCTAAGATGACTCCGTTGATATCCGTGGCGATGATGGAATACTCGGTCGAGCTTTCCAGCACGCTGTCTAATAAGTTGGAAAGATTTCGGTACTTCTCTTCCTTTTCCTGAATCTCCTGGGTGCGGACATGCACGACCTCTTCCAGATTCCGCGTGTTGATGAGAACCTGGTCGGCCATGCGGTTAAAGGAGCTGGCCAGGGTTCCAATCTCGTCCCCCGTGGTGATGTGGACTTTTTGAGTCAGGTCTCCCCCCGCCATCCGCGCGGTAACGTCGGTCAACTCCATGACCGGGCGGGTCAATACCCGGGAGAGCATGACTGTCAGGAGAATCGCCAGGGCAATGGTGCCTAACGCCACCAGGGTGATGAAAAATTTCGTCCGGGCGACCCCTTCGAAGATCTCTTCTTCATAGCTGCCCGCCATAATAACCCAGTCCCAATCCCGGAAATATTGATACTTGTTAATCTTCATACGCGGACTCGTCTCGCCCAACTCCATATTCGCCCAGGGATACCGGATTGTGCCCACTTCATTCTCTTTTAAAAGAAGGGCTTTGCTGGCAATCTCGCGAATGTACTCAAACCCGCTAGAGTCCTTGACGCCCAGAATATTCTCGCCTTCCTTGGCCGGGTGGACCACCAAATTCCCCGAGCTGTCCATGATGTAGGCGTATCCGGTCTTACCGATCTTGATGGATTTAATTGCTTCTTTCAGGGAGAGGGCGCTCTGTTCTGGGGTCCCCACGTAAAGCGCACCGATGATCTCGTTATATTCGTTCCTGATGGGTTCATACGCCGTAATGTACCAGGCGTTAACGACAAAGGCTCGGCCCCGGTACGTCTCTCCCCGCAGGATCGTCTTGGCCACCTCGCTGGATGCCGGCAGGTACGTACCAACGGCGCGAGTCCCATTGGCACGCAGCACATTCGTGGAGATGCGCAACAGGCGGTCCCCTTCTATACGCTGAAAGACCGTACAGGTTCCCCCCACAAGCTTCTGAACTCGGTCTACGAGAGTGTAGTCTTTGGTAATGGATTTTCCACCGATAGACCAGAGAGCAACGTGCACTCGGCTCAATTCATTGGTGAATTGGTCTTCGGCCGTAAACTCCAGGAAATGATCTTTAGAGATGGAGACCGATTGCCCATTTTGGAAGAAAACATAGTGCGCAGTATTTAGGTCGGAGGTCAGCTTATCTTGCAGAAGTTCCTGCTGGGCGCCGCACATCGCGTGAATATTGGCCACGATGTGCTCAAGGTCTGACTCATAGGCCTGCTTCAGGTCCTCAGTGAATTTTCTCAGGGAAAGAATGGCGCCCACTCCCAGGGGCACGAGGGCCAAGAGAAGGGTAAAGCTGATCAGCTTGGTCCGGATCTTCCAGTCTTTGAATGGTCTCACAGAACCCCCCGTTTAAAAGTATATCAGAGCCGTAGGAAAATCTCAAACCTTCGCGTCAAAAGGATATTTTAATGGGGGGTCCATCCCGGAAGCCGGCCGGGGAGGAAGGATCCTCAAAGGTATTTTGACAAAATTTCACAAAATTAGTTCTATTACAACCTAAATTTTGACAAAAATTCCTTCTTTTTCCAAATGAGCCAGATTCATTTGCCATTTTGCCAGGTGGAGAATAAAAAAAGTATTTTTATTTGTTCTGGAAGCAACTCCGTTAATTAAAAAAATAATAATAATATAAAATACTTACAACGTATTGTGGTCACTTCTCTAGGATTTTTCCTGGGTGGCATAACGGTTGCTTTTATTTATGGCAGAGGGCAAATGGGGAGAGGAGGTAAGAGAAATGAAAAAATTAATGGCCTTGATAATATCCTCCGTGATCTTGCTAAGTTGGGTCTCCAGCGGATATGCGGCCGAATTGTTGGGATATTCAATCGTCCCCAAACAAGCCAAATTCTATACTACCATTCTTGGTGTGATGGGGACTTCCGTAGCGATGATCTCCGCACTATATTTTTTCCTATGGGTGGCGGACTTAAAAAAGAAGAAGAAGGTAAGGATGGTGAAACCTGCTTTTATTGAGGGTGGAGAAGTCTTCGATGGCCCCTTTGCTGCCGCTTCTCAGTCGGCCAAATAAGTAACCCATAAATAAGCTCCCGACATTTTCTGCAGAATAAAAACCCCTTTTCGTGAGAAAAGGGGTTTTTTGTTTGTGCATTAGTGTCAGGGTCGGCGGTTAGGGTCAGGGATAGAAACCGATTTCAAGCTGCCTTCTCCAGCACTTTTGCCTCCACTTTTTCCTTCGGAGCCCGGGTAGCAAAGGTCAGAACAGCAGCGATGACCAGGCAAAAAGAAGCAATCAGGTAAGCGTTATGAAAGTTCTTGGAGGTGTCAAAAATCCAGCCACTGAGAATAGGTCCCAGGATTCCTCCCACCCCCCAGGCCGTGAAGACAAACCCATAATTGACCCCGAAATTCTTCAGGCCAAAATAGTCCTTTATGGCCGAGGGAAAGACCGATAGATTGGCGCCATAGTTAAACCCGATGAGTACGGAAGCTACAAAGAGGGTACCGTATGTATCCAGGCCACGTAACAAAAACATGAGCACAGCTTGGAAAACGAAGACGCCGAACATCGTCCATGTGCGGCCGATCTTATCCGAAAGGACGCCGGCGATGATCCGTCCCGCCGCATTTCCCACGGCCAGCATGGCGACAAAGATGAAGCCCGCTTTGATCCCCGCCTGAAGGTCGACGATCTTGGCCAGTTTCCCGATAATCATCAACCCGGCACCCGCCCCGAAAACATACATGATCCAAAGGAGGTAAAACTGGGGGGTGCGGAGCATCTCATGCCACTCATATTCCCGCGGCACTGATATAGCTTTTGCTCCACCATTGGCGGCGACTTTGGAGGTGCTGGGATTCGCAACGGGCTTGTACCCGGCTGGAGGATTTTTGAGGAGCTGGGACAGGAGCACGACCGCGATCAGAAAGGCAATCCCCAGGATCAAGAAGGTGCTCTGAATTCCAAAGCGGCCCAGAAGGTGGTTGGCCAGCGGAGCGATGTAGACCGAGGCCAAGCCAAACCCGGCCACGACGAGACCGGCAATCAAGCCTGTCCGCGCCGGAGGAAACCATTTCACCGCCGGTGGGGTTGCTGAGGCGTAGCCGAATCCGATCCCAGTGCCCGCCAGCACCCCAAAACCGATGATTACCCCCAGGAGGGATTGCCCCAGGCTGGCGACCACAAAGCCGATGCCGCAAAAAATCCCCCCCAACGTGGCCACGAGGCGGGGGCCCACTTTATCTTGCAGTCGCCCTGCCGGGACCATCATGAAGGCGAAAACAGCTATGGCCACCGAATAGGGAAGGGCGGCCTGCATCTCATTCCACCCCCATTCTTTCGTAATTTGCTTTGAGATAACAGACCAGGCGTAGAGAACCCCCAGGGCCAGATTGATTCCGGTACCGGCAAAGGTAGTGACCCACCCGCGATTTTGGCTGCTACTTGGAAGGGTAGAACTCCGTAATTGATCGGACATAGGGATGAGCCTCCTTGAAAAAGATCAGAGGGGAGAAATAGAGACGTCCCGCAGGGCGTCTCTATGCTCCCCTCTGGTTCCAATTTTTACTGTCTCTCGGAAACCAGCGATTGGACGACCGTTGGGTCGGCCAAGGTAGTGGTGTCGCCCAGGTCGCGGACGTCACCGGCAGCGATCTTCTTCAGGATGCGGCGCATGATCTTTCCGCTGCGTGTTTTGGGAAGAGAGTCGGCGAATTGAATCTTATCCGGAGTGGCAATGGGGCCGATTTCCTTGCGCACGTGGGCCACCAGGGTCTTTTTCAAATCATCCGTCTTGGGCTGGCCCGTTTTCAGGGTGACGAAGGCGTAGATCCCCTGTCCTTTGATTTCATGGGGCATGCCGACAACCGCAGCTTCGGCCACAGCCGCATGGCTGACCAAAGCGCTCTCCACTTCCGCTGTACCTATGCGGTGACCGGAGACGTTGATGACGTCATCCAACCGGCCCATCAGCCAGAAATCGCCATCCTCATCCACGCGGGCGCCATCGCCCGTGTTATACATCCCCGGGAAGCGCACAAAGTAGGTCTCTTTGAAGCGCTCGTGCTGGCCATAGACTGTGCGCATGATTCCCGGCCAAGGTTTCTTGATCACCAGGTATCCACCCTCGTTAACATCCGCCGGCGAGCCATCTTCGCGGATGACCGCTGCCTCCACTCCGGGGAAGGGCTTGGTGGCCGAGCCCGGCTTGATGGTGATCGCTCCCGGGAGCGGGGTGATCAAGATTCCGCCGGTTTCGGTCTGCCACCAGGTGTCTACGATGGGGCATTTTTCTTTGCCGATGACTTTGTAGTACCAAATCCAAGCCTCGGGGTTGATGGGCTCCCCCACGGTCCCCAGGAGACGGAGGCTGGATAGATCGCGTCCCAAAGGCCACTTGTCGCCGTCGCGCATCATGGCCCGGAGCGCGGTAGGTGCGGTGTAGAAAATGTTTACCCTATACTTCTCCACCGTGGCCCAGAAACGGTCGGGTTGGGGGTAGTTGGGAATGCCTTCAAACATCACGCTGGTGGCTCCAGCGGCCAGAGGACCGTAAACGATGTAGCTGTGTCCGGTTACCCAGCCGATGTCCGCCGTGCACCAGAACAGGTCCTCGTCTCGGTAATCGAAGATCCACTTGAACGTCTGCATGACGTAGAGCAGGTATCCGGCCGTGGTGTGCAGAACCCCTTTAGGCTTTCCCGTAGACCCACTCGTGTAGAGAATGAACAAGGGGTCCTCGGCATCCATCGCCTCCGGTGGGCAAACCGGCTTAATATCGGCTTCGGCCATCTCTACATGCCACCAGAAATCCCTTCCCGGCTTCATATCCACTTTCGTATTGGTGCGGTTGTAAACAATGACAGTTTTAACCATTGGGCAGCTTTGTAGGGCGGCGTCGGCGTTATTCTTCAGGCCGATGACTTTGCCGCTACGGTAGCTGGCATCCGTAGTGATCAACACAGAGGCGTTCGAATCCAGGATGCGATCTTTGAGGGCCTCGGCGCTGAACCCTCCGAAAACGATGCTATGGATAGCGCCGATACGGGCGCAGGCCATCATGGCGATGGGAAGCTCCGGGATCATGGGCATATAGATGGTTACCAGGTCTCCTTTTTTCACCCCCTTCTTCTTCAGAACATTGGCGAACTTGCAGACCTCGGCGTGGAGTTGTTGATAGGTATAAGTCCGGCTGTCTCCGGGCTCCCCTTCCCAGACGAGGGCGGCCTTGTTCTTCCGCCAGGTCTTCAGGTGCCGGTCCAGGCAGTTGACCGTGACATTGATTTTCCCTCCCGCGAACCACTTGATGTAAAGGTTATCTCCGAAGCTGTAATCCAGGACCTTATCCCATTTCTTGAACCACTCCAGGTCTTGGGCCTGTTCACCCCAGAATCCAGCCGGGTCCTTGATGGACCTCTGGTACAATTTTTTATATTCCTCGAGGCTCTTGATATGAGCCTTTTCGCTGAATTCCTTGGAAGGGGGAAACTTCCTGGTTTCCTCCATCATGCTGGTGATGGTCTTCTTTTCTTCTGCCATAAATTACCTCCGATGAGATATTTTAATTCGATACCTATTATACTGAAACTTTTTATTCAAGCAAGTTCAATTGAGCGCAGAAACGGGATATCCAATTTGGACCATGTCAAGTGTTGGGAAAATGGTCGCTTGCACGATTTTTGAAGCCTGAAAATACCCTTGAGGTTCGATTTTGGGTCCGCCTATGACCCGCAATCGGGCCCCTATTTAGGGCTTTTTCTCGACCCATAATAAAAATGGCTTTATTTCAATGCGCGTACAACCGGCTGGAGGAGGCCTTTACGACCTTTTGGTGATTATCGGAACTTTTGGGTTCCCTGGGCGCTCAGCGGTTCATCGGTGGAATGAGAATTCAGTGGGCTGAATTGGCCCCCAGCGTCCGGGGGTATTCCAATCGACGAACTGCGGGCTCTCCGACTATATCCATGATCTCCGCGATCAGTTCCCGCATCCTTTCCTTGAGGAAGCGGATCTCGGCAGCCATGGCTTGTTTTTCCAACGCCTGTTTGACAGTCTTGTGCAGGGTCAGCTTGGTAAAGGGTTTCTGGATAAAATCGAATGCTCCCTCCTTGAGAGCTTCCAATCCCATTTCTGTCTTCCCGTGGCCAGTCATCAGAATGATCTCTACGTCGGGAAGGATCGACTTGGCCTGCTTGAGCAATTTATTTCCATCCATCCTCGGCATACACACATCGGAGATAATCAAGTTGACCTTGTGTTCTCGAATGACCTCCAACGCAGCTTGCCCATCTTCAGAGGTCAAAACATTGTACCCTTCCCGCTCCAGTATCTTTAATAGCGTTTCGCGAATTGTCTCCCCATTGTCTACCACCAAAATCGTCTTCTTTTCCACATGTCCTCCTGATTCTGGACCCAAGAAGAAAACCACTCATCCCTACGTCCCCATGGGCATGGGGATAAAAGTCGAAGGGGCTCGATCTGATTGAGGAGGGTTATGTTTTGGTTGCCAGTCACAGATGAGCAGGGGAGTTCGCTCGTTCGTAGCCTGTGAAGATCGAACCCCTTCGGGGCTTTTCAAAGTTACCTTCAATAATCTTAAAAAGCAAAAAATATGCCAAAATTTTTGGGAAAAAGTATGCCGCCCATGTTTATAAGTTATTAAAAATATAGATCTTTTTTATTTGGTTGGGCTGCCGGGCAAATCCTTTTTCCTCCCGTCTGGGAAAATGACGACATTATGTCACTTCACTGTTAATTCATTGAAAAAATGACAATTTGATTCTTAAAAAGGAAATTATTTTGACATTTTGTCTTTCAATCTCCCTCCCCCTCGGTCGCCCCCTTCTTTTCTTCTTCAATTTTCCGGTAGATCGTCCGGGCCGAGATTCCTAAGATTTTGGAAGCTAGATTTTTATCGCCCCGTGAATGCCTAAGGGTCTCTTCGATAACCCTTTTTTCGATGGTTTCGAGAGAGGTGCCAAGAGAAATGGAGATCGTTTTCTCGTCCATCAAAGCGGCTTCACGAGCTGCGGGCACTTCCATTGCCTTGAGAATCTCGGGCGGCAGGTCTCTGGGAACGACCATTTCCCCCTTGGTCAAAACAACCGCTCGCTCAATGGCATTCTCCAGTTGACGTACGTTCCGCGGCCAGGTATATTGGAGCATTACTTCCAAGGCCTCCTGGGTAAATCCTTTGACATCCTTGTTATTCTTTTTCTTGAAAATTTCCAAGAAATGGTGGGCCAGGAGGGGAATATCCCCCTCCCTTTCCCTGAGCGGCGGGAGCGTGAGGGTGATGACGTTGAGGCGCGAGAAGAGATCTTCTCGAAAGGCTTTCCGTTCCACTGCCTCCAGAAGGTTCATGTTTGTGGCGGCGACTAAACGCACATCCGCTCGAATGGTTTTCGTTCCTCCCAAACGCTCGAATTCGCCCACTTGCAGGACCCGCAAAAGCTTCACCTGCACTGTGGGGCTGACCTCTCCGATCTCGTCCAAAAAAAGTGTCCCCCCATTCGCCAGCTCGAATCGCCCCTCCTTGCGCGCGATGGCTCCCGTAAAGGCCCCGCGCTCATATCCGAAAAGCTCTGCTTCGAGCAGGGTTTCCGGCAGGGCTGCACAGCTCACCTTGATGAATGCTTTATTCGCCCGGGGACTCAGGTCATGAATGGCCTGGGCGATGACTTCTTTCCCCGTTCCGCTTTCCCCCTGGATGAGAACCGTGGCCGAGCTGGGAGCTACTTGGGCCAGGATCTCCAAAACCCTCTTCATGGCCGGACTCCGGCCGACGATTTTCTCGAATTTCTGCAAGTCCTTGATCCGCTCTTGGAGCAGGCGGTTTTCTAAAACCAGGGATTGCTTTTCGATGGCCTTGCGCACCGGTTTGAGGATCTCCCGCGGCTTAAAAGGCTTTTGAATATAATCGAAGGCTCCATCCTTCATGGCCGTCACAGCCGTGTCCACGGTCCCGTAGCCTGTGATCAAGATCACTTCCACTTCGGGGTGGATCGTCTTGGCTACTTTGAGCAATTCCACACCGTCCATTTTGGGCATCTTTAAATCCGTAAGGACCAAGTGGATGAGCTCATTGCGCAAGATATCCAGGGCTTCCTCTCCATCGTTAGCCGGGAATACCCGTAACCCTTCCCCCTCCAAAATCTTGGCTAAGGAATCGCGGAAGGGCTTATGATCGTCCACCAACAGAATGTTCTTGGAAGCGGAAGTTTCCACTCTCTTTTCCCCCGGTTTTTTCCGACTTTTCATGTTCACGGCGGTTCGCTGGTAGGTCTTTTTTCCCGCCCCTTTCCTGGCTTGGGTCGGCTGAATTGAGAGGCAGAACCGGCAGGCGGATGATGAAAACCGTTCCCAAGCTCAAGAAACTTTCCAGGCTGACGGTCCCCCGATGCTCCTTGACGATGTGGGAAGTGATCGGCAGGCCTAACCCCGTCCCCCCATGCTTGGTGCTGAAAAAGGGGGTGAAGACCAGTTCCAAATTTTCCTCGGGGATGCCCCTCCCCGTGTCAGCAACGGTGATTTGGACATGACCATCCTTTGAGGCCGTAGAGACGGTCAGCTTGCCCCCCTCGGGCATGGCCTCGAAGGAATTCTTGAGGATGTTTAATAAAGCCTGACGGAACTGCTTGGCGTCGAGCTGCACTGACGGCAGCGCGGTCTCTAAATCTTCGACCACCATCACATTCCGCCCGGAAGCCTCCTCTTTTAGGAAGAGAAGGAGGTCGAAGATCACCTCATTCACATTCCCCTCCTCCAGCTTCACTTTGGGCAGACGAGCAAACTGCAGATACTCTTCGACGACATCGATTAGATGGTCGAGTTCTGATTTGATGACCCCCAAAAGACCTCGGGCTTCCGTTGTGTCTTCGGTCGTAAATCGCCCCAGCTCCTCCTCCAGAAGCTCGGCGTTCAGCACGATCGTTCCTAAGGGGTTCTTGATCTCGTGGGCTACGTTCGCGGACATCCTTCCCACAACCGCCAGGCGCTCCGATTGGATGATCTGCTGCTGAAGCATCTTTTCCCCGGTAACGTCCTTGGTGTACTCCACGGCCTCCACCACTTCACCACTCCGATCGCGAAGAGGCACAGTGAAGAGCTGCAAGTAGTGTTTCGTCCCATCGGCCACCAGGCTCGCTTTCTCCCGAAAAGCTGGTTGGCCCGTTCGGAAAGATTCTTCCGCCGGGCAGTTGGGACAGGGGTCAGAGCGCCCCTGGAACTCCTGGTAACAGAACTTGCCGACAAATTCTTCCCGGGACCTTTTATACCAAGACAATCCTGTTTTGTTGAGCATAGAGATACGGTAGTTCCGGTCCACGATGGCAATGGCATCCGGGGCTCCATCGAAGAGGGCTTGGAGGCGGTTTTGACTCTTTTCAATTTCTTCCCCCCACCTCACTTTCTCTTCCGCCCGGATGCGGCCCTGGTTGATCTTGTGCCCGACGTAGGTTCCTGCTAAAAGGGTGCAAGCCATGATGGCTAAGAGCAAAATAGAATTCTTAAAGCTTCCCCAGACCACGTGGGTGACTTCCGAATAAGGAGCGACGACGGCGATTGACCAAACCTGTTCGCCAATTTCGATGGGTGTGTAAGCAATCAACTTCTTGATTCGGCCGTGCTTTCCCCTGTGCCAGCCGGAGGTATATTCATCCATCCCCGATTTTCCTCGGAGCATTTCCTCTCTCATGATCCGATCGATCCGTTCAGTGGAAAGATCAGGGTCCCGTTCTTTCCGGGCAGCGAAGGCGTCCTTCCCTAAGAGATCCGGTTCATAGTGGGCGATGAATTTCCCCTCCTGATTGATCACCCAGGATCCGCCCGTGACTCCCGAGCGGATGGGGCTGATATACCGGGCGTTGATCTTACTGAAATCCAGGCCGCAGCCCAAAACGCCGATGAATTCCCCCTTGCGGAAGATGGGGGCAGCTATCAAAATCCACCCAAGACCCTGGCGCCCGTCGGCAGCCTGTTCCCCGCCCATCGCGACTTCATGGTTGATCACAGAGTTCCCCGTACGCCGGGCCTTCTGGAAGTAGGGTTGGGAGCTAAAATTCTTTCCCCTCGTCCCCTTCAGGGTCTCACGGGGATAGGATGCGGTCAAGATACCCAGGTGGTCTTCAAGGAATAGAAAGTTAACTCTGCCCCCCAATCTTTCGTAAAGAATCCGCAGAATTTCCTCACTCGGGCCTTTTGGGGGGCTTTGAACCTCGGAAATTTGGGTGAGAAGGGTTACCGTCTCCCGAATGTCGGCCAAGTAATTATCCATCCCCTTGGCGGCCTGCTGAGCAAGGATCAGCTGCTGGGTGTTAAATTGCTTGGCCATAGTCTGCTCTGTAGAATAATAGCCATAGAGGCCAAGGCCCACCAGCCCTCCGATGATCAGGCAGGTGACTGCCCAGATTACAGGCATCAGGGGGAGATGGTAACGCTTCAGCCGGGCTTCTAAAAGGTGGATAAGGGATTCTTTCTCCATAAAATAAATTATAACGAATAAGCCCGGCTAAGTCAAAGAAGGACCGACTCCCCGGCTCTCTTTTTACTTGCGTCTCCTTGCAGTTTCACCCTATAATTTCTATAGCTTCTACCCAACAATGCGGACGCCAGAAGCTCTTTTAGAACTATGCGCATCGGCACCAAACTTCTCCTGGGCTTTATTCCTTTGGCCATCCTCACCGCCATGGTGGCCGAGGTTTTGTACATCAATTCCAAATGGATCAACGATAGTTCCCAAATCGTCAAGGAGGTTTATCAAAACTACAGCAACATCCTGGAGATGCGCAAGAATGAGAAGAACTACCTCTTCAACCGGGAAAAATTCTACCTTTATCGGATCAAGGACATCTGCGGGCGGCTGGCCGAGACCCTCTCTTCGCGAAAGCTCCGGAACGATGAGAATGGTATGGCCCGGGAATTTACCAGAACCCAGGAAATCCTCTGGCGGTACCAGAGGGTAATCGATCAACTCCTGATCTCTGAAGAGGGGCCGCAAGCGGAGCAGAACATTTCCGAACTGACTATTATCGGTCACCAACTGGAACGCTTAGGCGAGCAAATGATCAGTGTTTCTTGGATCCCCATTCAGTTAGGGACTCGAAAAGCCCGCACTTACTCCATCGTCTTTGCCATTCAGGCGGCCTTGATCGGGGCTGTGCTGGCTTTCTATCTTTCCCGGCTTTTGGTTAAGCCGATCCAGCAGCTCGTGCGGGGTACGAAGAAGGTGACCGGAGGAGACTTCGCGCATCGTGTGCCGCTGCGCTCCCGTGATGAAATCGGCGAACTCGCCGAATCCTTTAACCGGATGGTCATTTCATTGGAACAGGGCCAAGCCAAACTCCAGCAGTCCAGTCAGGAGCTCCGCGAGACCAAAGAAACCTTAGAGAACATCGTCCAGAGTTCGGTGGATGCCATTGTGGCCACCGATCCCCAGGGGCGGATTACCTTTGTCAACCGCAGCATGCAGGAAATGCTTTTTGATCAGGCCGGGCAGGGAGGAAAACTCTTAGGGATGCCGATGGCTCAGCTGTACTCCGGGGGCTTGCCCGAGGCCAGGAGAATCATGGCTATCTTAAGGGAGCGGGGAAGGCTGGTGAATTACGAGACCACCTTGGCCATGAACGGCCGGATTATTCCCATCCTCACCTCGGCTTCCCTCCTCAAGGACGAACGGGGAATGATTGTCGGCACTCTGGGGGTGATTAAGAATCTTACCGAAAAGAGGAAGCTTGAGGAAGAGCTGAAGAAGGCCCAGGCCGAGCTGGTCCAGCAGGAGAAGCTGGCGGCCATCGGGAGGTTGGCCTCGGGTGTGGCCCACGAAATGAACGATCCGCTGACTTCTGTCCTTATCTTCTCTAACCTCTTGCGAGAAGAAACGAATGAGCGGGATGCGAGCCGTGAAAGCTTGGACATTATCATCAAGGAAGCCACGCGGGCACGCAAGATCGTCTCCGACCTCCTTTCCTTCTCCCGGGAGTCCAAGCCGGCGCTGGAGTGGATCGACCTCAACGATGTGCTTAACATCAGCCTTCTCCTTCTGGAGAAGCAGGGGGCCTTGGAGAAGATTGAGGTTCAAATGGACCTGGCCAAGGAACTTCCTCTGGTTCGGGCAGACTCCGGCCAGATGCAGCAAGTTTTCACGAACATCCTCCTCAACGCCATCCAGGCTATGGACTCTCCGGCCTCCGGGAGTAGAAACTCAGCCCCCCCTCCCCTGGGGAAAAAACTGACCCTGAGCACTCATTTCTACGAAGCCCCCGAGGAATCCTTCTCTACCCCCCGTTCTGTTGCCGGGCCCTTTATCCGCGTGGTCATTGCTGATAGCGGGTGCGGTATCCATCCGGAAAACCTGAGCAAGGTTTTCGATCCGTTCTTCAGCACCAACCAGACTGGCGAGGGCACAGGGTTGGGCCTGTACATCGTCTCGGGCATTCTTAAAAATTATGGAGGCCAATACAGACTGGAAAGCACGGAAGGCAAAGGCACAACCTTCACCATCGATTTCCCCCTCTCCGAAAGCGGAAAACTTTAAAATGGGAAACTCCGCTAAGATTCTAATCGTCGATGATCAGGTGAACACCTGTAAATCCCTTCAAGCCATCCTGAAAAAAGGTGGCTATCATTCGGAATATGCCCTGAGGGCGGAGGATGCCCTGAAGCGAGTGCAGGCCGAAACTTTCGACATCGTTATTGCCGACATTCGAATGCCTGGGATGGATGGTATGCAGCTCCTGGAAGAGCTGAAAAAGACCCAGCCCCATCTCCTGGTCATCATGATCACCGGATATGCGACCATTAAGAGTGCTGTCGAAGCCATCCAAAAGGGGGCCTATGATTATCTGCCCAAACCCTTCACCCCCGATGAGGTTCGGGTGATCATCGAGCGGGCCGTAGAACTCAGCCGTCTGCAGTCGGAAAACATCCTCCTCCGCCGCGAGCTGCAATCCCAGAGGTCCTTCGAAAACATCATCGGGAACAGCGCTGCCCTGCAGCGGGTCTTCGAAATGGTCCAAAAAGTGGCCGGGGGAGATAGCAACATCGTCCTGACCGGGGAAACCGGCACGGGAAAAGAGTTGGTGGCCAGGGCCATTCATGACCGCAGCCGGCGGCGCGAGAAGCTTTTTCAGCCCATCAATTGCGGCTCCCTGGCCGAGGGGCTCCTGGAAAGCGAACTTTTTGGCCATGTGAGAGGAGCTTTCACCGGGGCTGTGGCCACGCGCAAGGGCTTGATCGAGATGGCCGATGGCGGCACGATCTTCTTCGACGAGATTACCGAGACCAGTCCAACCTTCCAGGTGAAACTACTCCGGGTCATCCAGGAGGGGGAATTTATGCGCGTGGGAGATACGCACCCCATCCACGCGGACATCCGCATCATCGCGGCCACCAATCGGGACCTGGAAAAAGCCGTGGAGCGGAGGGAATTCCGCCAGGATCTCTACTACCGACTCAAAGGAATCGCCATTCACCTCCCGCCGCTGCGGGATCGCCCGGACGACATACCCCTCCTGGCCTATCATTTTTTGGAAAAATGCCGGGCCGATCGGAAGGTGGAGCGCATCGACCCGCAGGCTCTCAGGGCGCTTCAGGCCTACAAATGGCCGGGAAATGTGCGGGAATTAGAGCACGTCATCGAATACGCCCTATCCATGGCGGAAGGGGAGATGATTAAAGTCACGGACCTTCCCGAAGAATTCCTGACCCGGGTGGCCGACCGAGTTACGGCCCGGGAGAACTGGATGAGCTCCCCTTTTAGTCAGGCCAAAGATGAATTCGAGAAGTTCTACATCCTCCATATTCTCAAGGAAAGCAACTGGAACATTTCCGAAGCCTCGCGGAAAGCCCAGATGTTCCGCCAGAATTTGCAGCAGAAAATGCGCAAATACGGCATCAAGCCAGGGGAGGAGGAAAAGGAGAATCCTTGATTCCCGAAGCCTTCGCAAATATTCAATCCCACTTCTTTTTTCCCCCGAACCTCTCTTCGAAGATGGGGGCCGTCAAGTTGTCGACGGGAGCGTAGTCATCGGAGAGAATGACCGCAAAACGATTTTGCAGCTTTTGATCCAATTCCTTGGGGGCCAAGACAAAACAGGTCCTTTCTTTGATTTTTTCCGCTTCTTTCCAGGAATGACCGCTGGTACTGGCGGCCACAATCATCGTGCTGATCCCCATCTCCTCGAAAGGCGTGTCCGACACCAGGGCAACCTTTCCTCGGCCAAAGACTTCTTCTAAAGTGCGTACGTACGAGGGCATGAAAAGTCCGGTTTGAAAATGATCGATCACGTTGGCAATCAGCATTCCATCGGGTTTGAGGAGGGAACGGATCAGGGCCGAAAACTCTTTGGTCGTCAGGTGATAAGGAATGGACAGATCATTAAAAGCATCCCCGAAAATGAAGTCATACACGTTCCGTTCCGGGAAGTTCATCAGGAACCAGCGGGCGTCTTGGTTGTAGGAGCGGATACGCGTCTGCGGCCCAAGACCGAGGTATTCATGGGCTAGATTGGTCAGACAGGGGTCTATCTCGACGACCTCGATACGCGCCCGCGGATACTTGGCTTCCAGGTAACGAGGGAAAGTATACCCTCCGCCGCCGATGATCAGAGCCCGGAAATCCGGCCTGGCCGCCGCTTTCCAAGCAACCAATTCGGCATAGACCCTCTCATACCCGTATTGCAGATGAAGCGGATCTTCAAGGTCTACGAAGGAATGGATTAAGTTATCCAAGATGACGGTTTCCAAGGTTCTCCCGTTTTTGTCCAACTTTTTCAGCTCGATGGTATAATAATCGGTCTCCTTGTAAAAATAGGAGTTCTGATCCCGTGACTTCTTGAACGCCTGACCATGGATGGCCCAGAGGCACACGAAGAGGACTGGAAAAAAAATTAGAAATACTCCGCGGCGCAGAAAAGCTCCGCCAAAGAGGGGGGATGAGACGATGAGAATCAAAGCCATAAGCAGAAGGATATTCCGCGTCCCCATCCAGGAGATTAAGAAAAATCCCGTAGCAAACGTTCCTAAGATGGAACCTAAAGTAGAGAAGGCGTAGATCTTTCCGACGACGTTTCCCGACCGCTCCAGACGATCCAGAGACAACCGCACCACCACAGGGGAGATCATCCCCAGGAGGCAAGAGGGCAGGAAGAAAATCGTCGTCGTGACGATCAGGATGCGCAGCATGAGGCTGGTCTGCAAGGGCCAGCGGGCTACGGCTCCGGTTAATGGCGAGATGGTAAGGGCTGCCATTCCCGAGATAAAAAGCAGCCAGCCCAGAGTTCGCGGAGTGGGAAAACGGTCCGCCAAAGTTCCCCCTACGTAGGCCCCGATGCTGATCCCGGCCAGGACTACACCGATGATGGATGTCCAGGTGTAAAGCGAGACCCCCACGTAGGGAGCCATAATTCTCCCGGCCACCAGTTCGATGACCATCGTGCAAAAGCTGGCAATAAAAACGACGATCACTGCCTTGATGACTTCCTTGCGCATTTCTTTTTCCTCTCCGTTGGGCTGATCCGGTGATGACTGGCCCCAAGTTACCACAGATTCTTCCTTTGGGGCATTAAAACTTATCTCTCCAATTGCCGCGGTCACCCTCTCTGCGAGCCCCGAAAATCTTTTTCGGGTTGGCGCTCAGCCCTCAAAAAGGTATACTGAAAAATAGAAAGGGGTCATAAAAAATATGAAGTCGTCAGAATGAAGCGAAAGACAGAAATGAATTAAAATGGAAAAAATAGCAGATATCGTTATTATCGGCGGCGGAATCATCGGGGTCAGTATTGCTTATCATCTTGCCCAGAGAAAAGCCAGGGGCGTTGTTCTTCTGGAAAAAGGGATGCTGGGAGAAGGCTCAACGGCCAAATGTGCGGGGGGAATCCGGGCCCAATTCTCCACGGAGATCAACATTCGATTTTCCTTGGAGAGCTTCAAGGCTTGGAACCGATTTGAAGAGCTCACGGGTATGGATCTGGGGTTCAAGAAGGTAGGGTACCTTTTTTTGGCCATGACCGAAGAGGAATGGGCGATTTTCAAAGCCAGTGCGGATCTCCAGCACAGATTCGGGATCCCTGTGGAACTCCTCACCCCTGGGGAAATCCATTACCGCTGGCCTTATTTGAAAGTCGATGACCTTCAAGGAGGGACCTTCTGCTCCTGGGAGGGTTATGCCGGTCCTTACGAAGCTCTGAGCGGGTTTGCCAAAGGGGCCAGGCAGGGAGGGGTAAAAATTTATGAAGGCACAGAGGCGCAAGCGATTCTCAAGGAGGGTTCGGAAATCGTCGCGGTGCGTACTTCCAGGGGAGATATTTTTTCTCCGATCGTAGTCAATGCCGCCGGGCCGTATGCGGGAGAAGTAGGGAAAATGGCCGGGATAGAGGTGCCGGTTCAGCCCTATCGGCGGCAGCTTTTTTTCACCGCCCCGTTTGCCTGGATCTCTGATCCCATTCCGCTGGTGATCGATTTCCATCGAGGCTGGTATTTTAGGCGGGAAGGACCGGGTTTGCTCCTCTCCGGCCCCAAGGACCCTTTTCCGAGCTTTAATACGAATGTCGATTATGAGGCGATGGTCGAAGTAGCTGAAAATTCCATCTACCGCGTTCCGCTCCTGGAGAAAGCCCAGATCAACCGCGGCTGGGCTGGCTCTTACGAGATCTCCCCCGACAACCATGCCATCCTGGGAGAAACTGCTGAAGTAAAAGGCCTGTTCCTGGCCAATGGATTCAGCGGCCACGGTTTCCAGCACAGCCCGGCGGCAGGCCAGATCATGGCCGACCTAATCCTCGGCGAACCACCTTTCATAGACATTTCCTGTCTCTCCGTCGAGCGCTTCCGCAAAGGCCAGCTCATCCGGGAACCTCTGACCGCGTTCAAAGAATGAACCGCTTCAATTCCTGGCTGATGAAAAACGCCTGGACGATTTGATCCCCCGCCGTCTACAAAAACCCAACCTCAAAATACATTATTTTTTTTCAAAAAATAGGGTCTTCACCCCATTTCTATTCCACTCACTCCTGCCTAGACTTAAGCCTTAGGATACTCTCAAGAGCTGTCCTCATTTCACTAAGAGAGTGCTGGTGCGACCCATGATCCCGGGGAAGCAAAAAGACTTTCCAAATTCGGCCCCACCCTTTCGCCGAAGATCACGCAGGTTTCATGTTCGCGGGAAAAACTTCACATTTCCGGCATACCTTCATTTTTTTGCTCCAGCTTTCTTGAGCCTTCCCCTGACATATCCTACCGTTGATAAACCAGCAGAGGTGCCCCACATTGAATTCCCAGGCGGGACAGGCTTGGCGGGTTGGAAGAGGGCAGGCCCGAATATCCCAGCAGGGACGGGAATCTTTCCCTTTTCCTCTCTTAAGGGATCGCAAAAAGAGCACTTGACGCTCGACGTGCACCGGAACTTTCCGCCAACCCTGTTCAAAACTCTGAACCGCCTTGAGAGATGTTCCCAGGAGTTGAGACATCTGCTTCTGAGTCTTTTGCAGTTTTTGCCGAAGAGAATGGAACTCTTTACTGTCCATCGATATTCCTCCTTGGGAGACGAGAAAAACATTTTAGGGGGTAATAAATTTTTACTTGAGAGTTTATACCACATCGTGTTACAAGGCCACAACTGCAAAATTTTTTCTGTAAATTGCCAGCAACGCCAAATTAATTTTTAGATTGGATTGGACCATTAACGGGGGGAAGGTTTTTCTCCCCCCTCAAATGCGCACGGTTCAGGAATCATAATAGGGGGGGTCATGATGAGAAAATTTCTAACCTTTCTTTCCTTTTTTCCCATTTTCATCTTTTTATGGGGGGCGTTTCCCTCGGCTCGGGTCGAGGGCAGCGATGGCGTTGTCGGCGTGGAGATCTGCAAGGGCTGTCATGAAGGTCACTATAACAGCTATTTAAAATCTACGCACGCCAAAAAGGCGATCCCCAACAGCCCGGCCAGCAAGGATGGGTGCGAGACCTGCCATGGACCGGGGGCGGCGCATGTTGAAAAGAGCGGCGAAAGGGGTGTGGGCATTTTTATTTTCAGCAAAAAAATTGCAGATGCCACGGCCAAGTCATCCAAATGTCTCTCCTGCCATGGAGATACCAGAGATTTATCTTCCTGGGACCTGGCTAAGCACAAGTCGGTAGGGGTTTCATGCGATAACTGCCATACCGTCCATTCGGGTGCCCGGAAAAATTTAAAAGCCGCTCAGCCTGACCTCTGCAATATTTGCCATCGGTCCATCCGGGCGCAGGAAAATAAGCAGTCCCACCATCCGATCCGGGAAGGAAAAATCAAATGTACAGACTGCCACGATCATCATGGCGGCTTTGGCCAGCACATGGTTAAGGCGGATTCGATGAACGAACTCTGCTACAGCTGCCATGCAGAAAAAAGAGGCCCATACATGTGGCAGCATCCACCCGTCGAGGAGAATTGTCTGAATTGCCATACTCCCCATGGCAGCAATATTTCCAAACTTCTGACCATGAGAATGCCGCAGCTTTGCCAGAGCTGTCACGATTCCACTCGACATCCTGGTACAATATACAGCCGTTTTGAGACCTTTCAGGGGGCGACTCCATCAAACAAGATGTTTGCCCGGGCTTGCCTGAATTGCCATTCGACCATTCATGGAAGCAACGCTCCATCCGCAAGAGGAAGAACACATGTTCGATAGGGGGGAATCAATGAATTCAAAGATATTCACCTTTGTGGTAATTCTCAGCATGATCGCCTCAGCAAACGCCTTGGCTCAGGAAAGAAAGCTAGAAGGAGAGATTTCGGTTACCGGGGTGGCTCCGAAAATAGAGGGCCAGAAGGCAAAATTTAATGAATACCGGGATATACGGGATGGAGTGTATGCGGGAGTCGATCTCAGGTATGATGCAGAGAAATATTATCTCGATTTCAAAGCCGAAGATGTCGGGTATAAAACCCAAAAATATGGCCTGGAAGGGGGAAAGTGGGGAAGCTTCAAGTATCGTTTCGATTATAATGAAATTCCCCATAACTTCACTTATGGAGCGAAGAGTTTTTATACAGGAATCGGGGGGGCGAATCTGACCTATCCCACCCAGCCACCGAGCACCAACATCTCAACCTGGACCACCTTTGACTACTCTGTTGAGAGGACAAATTATGGAGGCGGGATTAAGCTGGACATGCTCAAGCCCTTTTATTTTGATGTTTCCTTTAACAAGGATCAGAGGAAAGGGATATATCCTTTCGGGGCTGCGGGAACAACCCCGGGAGGCCTTGCCGTAGAACTTCCGGCGCCAATCGACTTTGTGACCGACAATTTAAAATTGGAGGCCGGCTATGCCAAAAACCCCTTTTCCTTTTCGCTAGGTTATTTCTACAGTGAGTTTAGGAACAACAACGGCAGTTTAAACTTCCGCGATCCGGCAACTGTGAATACCGCGGCGACCACGGATTCGTTGACCCTGCCGCCAAATAACAGTTACTACAAATTGGAATTCAAGGGCGCGGTGAAACTCCCGCTGAACAGCAAATTCAATGCCAATCTTGCTACCTCCAGTGCTCAATCGAGTGGAAATCTTTTTGATTCTTATGTGGCCGATGTTACAGCGGCGACATCGAATATTGGCGTACAAGGTAGAACTGGGGTTATTCTTAGCGGCAGGGTATTCAACGGAAAGGTGGATACCCAGAATTATGACTTTTTGCTGACTTCGAGCCCTCTCTATTTCCTGGATGGCAAGATATTCTACAAGTACTACAACACGAGTAACAGGTCAGACCAGATCACCACCACGGATAGCTCGGCTTTACCGGCCACCTTTACGAATGATTTATTCGATTACCGAAAGGAGAAATATGGTGCCGAGCTTGGTTTCAAACTGCCGGCGAGTTTCTACCTAACTACAGCGTATACCCGTGTTCAAACCCACAGGACGGTGAGGGAAGATATTCCCAATAATGATGATGATATCTATGGGATTGATTTGAGGTGGAGCGGACTGGATTTTATGGTGGCCAAAGTGGGGTACCAGAGATTACAGAGAAGAGGGGATTTCGAGTGGCCGACCGTCACAGACCCCACCGATGTTAACAACATTGAGCAGTTCGTAAGACGATTTGATGTAGCGCCGAGGGACAGGGACACCTACAAAGCCGCAGTGGATTTCTTTCCCCTGGAGAACCTTAATTTTAGCTTGGGATATAAATATAAGGATACAAACTATAAGGATACCATCCTGGGTTTACGGAGTGATAAGAGAAGCGAATTCACTATCGATGGGGACTACCTCATAGCGAAAAGGGTGAGACTTTTTGCCTACTTCGATTATGAGTACGTTAAACTCGACCAATTTGAAAGACAGTTGCCTTCTCCAACAACGTCTTATAATCCCGCACTTCCACCGACCTCAACAGCTTTCAACTGGACCGTAAACCAAACGGAAACAAACTATGGCTATGGGCTAGGGGCAGACATTTATATCATCCCGCAAAAATTGACTTTGAAGCTGCAGCACAATTCTTTTAAATCAGATGGATTTGCGGATTATACCTACCTACGGAACTTTGCGGCAGCGGATGGGAGCAGGACCCAGGACAATATAGATATTAATAACTGGGGTAGTTACGAGACCAGATATTACCTGGCCAAGGTAATTTATGGCGTGACGAAATCCCTATCTCTTTCTGCGGGCTATGCCTACGAGAAATATATTTACGATGACGCCCAATATAATGGATACTCGTATCTTCCTACCTCTGCTACAGGAGCGACTTTGGGATATTTGACGGGTGCCTACAACGCTCCGTCTTATGAAGCACATGTTGTATTCTTAGGTGTTGCCTTCAGATTTTAATCAAATTCTTGAAAAAGGATGAGGCCTTGGCCAAAAAAAAAGGGGGAGCAAATGAGACGGGTAATCTTGTGGAAGTCTAAATTAATATTCCTCTTCTTCATACTGATGTTATGGAGTTTTGGCGGATGTGCGGGAGGCAAATGGGGCTACATTGACACCTCGGACAGGATGGTCATCCAGCGCCATTTCGATGATGCAACTCCTTTTATCGAAGGCCTGGCCGCAGTTAAGATTGGAAATCTTTGGGGATATATTGACAAGGCGGGGAAGACCGTAATCGAACCCAAATTTGAAGGGGCCTGGACCTTCCACGAGGGACTGGCTGCTGTGATGAGCGGGGGCAAATGGGGATATATAGACAAGGCGGGAAAGTCCACCATCCAGCCCCAATTTGAGGATGCCGCCCCTTTCTCCGATGGGCTTGCGCCCGTGGAGGTGTCTGGCAAGTGGGGTTACATTGATAATACGGGAAAGCTCGTCATCCAGCGGCAATTTGACTATGCCTGGCGCTTTTCCGAAGGCCTGGCCGCAGTCAAGAAGGGCGGGAAATGGGGCTTTATTGAAAAAACCGGGCAAATAGCCATTGACCCTCAATTTGACGGAGTGTTACCTTTTTCCGATGGACTGGCGGGGGTATTAATTGGGAGCAACCGAGGTTTTATTGATAGGGCGGGGCAGATCGTCATCAAACCTCAATTTGACAATGTATTATCTTTTTCTGATGGGTTGGCGCCGGTAAAGATTGGAACCAAGTGGGGCTATATAGACAGAGAGGGGAAAATCGCTATCCAACCACAGTTTGAACGAGCTTTCTCCTTTAGCGAGGAGCTGGCCCCTGTGAAAATTGATTACAAATGGGGTTATATTTTCAAAACAGGCCAGATCGCCATCCGACCTCAATATGATGGAGCTTTTCCCTTCCATGAAGGCCTGGCTATCGTAAAGGTTGGCATCGCTACAGGTTATATTGACAAAACCGGGAGGTATATGCGCATCCTATAATTACCTCTTAATAAGCTTTTAACCTTCTTCCAATCAGCCCTTCCCTCCCGGGGAGGGCTGACTTTTTTACGGCTGCAATATGAAGAGGCCTTAATTTTAGTCTTTCTTCCGCTCGCGCAGGGCTCGCTTCAAAATCTTGCCCACAGAGTTTTTAGGCAGTTCATTCAAGAAGGCGATCGTTTTGGGAACCCGGAAACGGGAAGTAAATTTCAAACAAAGGTCAATTAGCTCCTGTTCGGAAACTTTGGTCCCAGGTTTCAGGACTACAAAGGCTTTTACCTCTTCTCCATATATGGGGTCGGGAATCCCTACTACGGCTGTCTCCAGGACAGCTGGGTGTTTATAGAGAATCTCTTCCAGGGCGCCGGGAGAAATATTTTCTCCTCCGCGGATGATCAGGTCCTTTTTCCGATCGGTTATGAAAAGATCCCCGTCCTTATCGAGATAACCCATGTCTCCCGTATGGAGCCAGCCGGTCCCCAGGGCAGCCTGGGTCTCCACTTCCTTATGCAAATAGCCCTTCATAACGTTCGGCCCGCGCACGCAGATTTCTCCCACTTCACCGGGGGGCAGTTTCCGATCCAATTCGTCGAATATGTTTATCTCAACCCCATCAACGGCCGGACCGGTTGAACCGGGTTTCCGAGGCCGACCCTCCCTTTGCCGTGCTATCGTCGGAGAAGTTTCCGTCATGCCATAGCCCTGGAATAAAGGCTTCTGCCATCTGGACTCCACCAGATGGATCGTTTCCATGCTCAGGGGGGCACCTGCACAGAGCAATCGGCGAATGGATTGCATATTGTGAACCACCGGGTCATAAGCCTCCACCAACCGGATGTACATGGTGGGGACGCCGACGAACTGAGTTACCTTGTGCCTCGTAATGCTCTGAAGGACTAAACGCGGCTCAAACCATTTATGAAGGACAATCCTTGCCCCGGTCAAATTGCATTCGTTGATCATCAACAAACCGAAAATGTGGTTTAAAGGAAGCGGGATGAGCATGGTATCCGCCGGCCCGGTGGGCCAGGCCGGAATTCCAGCTTCGACGTTTGCGCTGATATTGCCGTGGCTCAGCATTACCCCTTTGGGAGAGCCGGTCGTGCCGGAGGTATACATGAGGACTGCCAGATCATCCGGATGGACGGAAACCATATCGAATGCTGGAAGGTTTTCCCTGGCCATTTCATCGAACGAGAAGGCCGAGGGAGGAATGGGGCCATCCGTCTTCACCAGGATGTTTTTTATGTTTTTAAGGCCCCTGGACGCCTCTACAATTTTAGGATAGAGATCTCCATCCGTAATGATCGTATGGGCTTGAGAATCTTCCAGGATATAGCGGATCTCGGGAGCCGCAAGCGCAAAAATGACCGGCAGGAAAATTGCTCCCATCTTGAAGATCGCCGTAAAGGCGACCGGAACGGCTGGTCCGTTCGGAAGAATTACCGCGACAATGTCTCCGCGCTTTACACCTAATCCCATCAGCCCATTCGCCAGCGAGTTGGATTCGCGCTGGATTTGGACGTTCGTGAGCTGGATCGCCAGGTTTTCTTCCTGATAAATGAGAGAAACATATTCGCCAAAACGAGTAATCCCTTCAACTCCGTAACGAGCATAATTACAGTCCATTTTCTCTCTACCCCTTATGATCCGAATTTGCTCTACGGCATTATTCAGCGGCGCTTGCTTGTTTTGGCTACCTCGTTAATCAGATCTCTTGTCGGTGCGGTCTACGATCTCTCCGCGCTCGATGGTGTAAATGGTATCGGCAATGTCGGGAACATAGGACATATCAGAAGCCGTTATGAGGGTGGTCAATCCTTGCGCCCGGAGCTCGCTGATGCCCTCGGCCAAACGTTTCCGGATAGCCGGCGCCAGCCCTTCCAAAGGTTCATCCAGCAGGAGGCAGCGAGGCTCCAGGGCCAGCGTTCGGGCAATGGCCAACATGCTCTGCTCGCCACCGCTGAGATGGATTCCCAGAGATCGACTCAAATCCTTGAGCTTGGGGAAAAGGGCGTAAATTTTTTCGAAGATCGCGTCGGTATTGACCTTCCGGCGCCAGGTTCCCAGGAGAATATTCTCGTTCACCGTGAAATCCGGATAAATTCTCCGGTCCTCCGGAACATAACCAATCCCTAATAAGGCGATACGGTGCGTCGGCAGGTGGGTAATATCCTGCTCGAGGAAGGTAATTTTCCCGGATACCACCGGGAGAAGACCCAGGATGCTCTTTACAAGGGTGGTCTTACCCGCCCCGTTTGGGCCGACGATACAGGTAATTCCTTTTTCGACGGAAATCGTTATGTCCCGCAAGGCATGAACGGGTCCGCGAAAGGTATTGACCTTTCCAATCCTGATGACCGCTTCAATCCCAGTAACCACCCATCACCTCCAGAGGAGAACTTCGCCAACCTTGGGATTACTTAAAACCTCCTGGGGGGTACCCTGGGCCAGGACTCGGCCCTGGTCCATCACGATCACTCGATCCGAGTAGCGGGTCACAATCTCCATGTCGTGTTCGACAATGACCGTTGTGGTGTTCGTCTGCCGGATAATCGGCATGATGGTGTCCATCACCTGGCCTTTCTCCTTGGTACTGACTCCCGAGGTCGGCTCATCCAGAAGCAGGAGCCGGGGCTTGAGCGCAAAAGCCATAGCCACATCCAATAGCTTCCTTTGTCCGTGGGGGAGCAGGCAGGCAGGAAAATCCTTCGGTATTTTGAACATATCCAAAATCTCTTCCGCTTCTTTCCTTACCAAAGGAAATTTCTCAATCGTCGGGAAAAACATCACGGTTTTGTGCTCCCGGGTGAACAACGCCATCCTCAGGCAATCCAGGGCACTCAGATTTTCAAAAAGAGCGGGAATTTGAAAAGAATAAATGATCCCCAGGCGGGCCCGCTGAATCAGCCCGAGGCGGCTGACATCCGAACTTTCGAAGAAAAGATTCCCGCGATCGATGCTTTGGCCGCCGCTGATCATCTTGAGCAAGGTGGTCTTCCCTGCACCATTGGAGCCCACGATCGCCAGGATCTCTCCCTGAAAAATCTGCATATCCACTTTGTCAACGGCGTGGATTTCCCCAAAATGTTTCGCCAGCCCCGAGACATTTACGATGATATCTTGGCCAGGGCCTTTCTCACCCATATGCTGACTCCTCCCAGGACACCGCCAGGTAGAAAGATCACCAAAAGAATGATAGATACCCCTAAGAAGAACTGCCAGAAGAAGAGGGGCTTAAGCCAGGACTGCAGAAAAACGAAGACTATGGCCCCTACCACAGGCCCCAGGAATGAGGTATGCCCTCCCAGGATAACCATGAAGACTATGGATATCGAAGTAAAGACTTGAAACAGCTCGGGCACGGCGTGGCCGGTAAGAGAAACCACCAAGACTCCCGCCAAACCGGTAAAGGCCCCGGAGATGATGAAGGCGATCAGGCGGTATTTCATGACCAGAAGCCCTAAATACCCGACCCGCAGGGCATTATCCCGCACAGCCTGGATGGTCTTGCCGAAAGGAGAATTGCAAATCACCCAGATGGCCAGGGCACACAAAAGAAAAAGGGAAAAAACAAAATAATAAAAATCCACCGATCCCCTGAAAACATAACCAAATAAAGTCGGCATTTTAACCCGGATTCCGTCCGTTCCCCCGGTAAAACCATAAAATTTGGAACATAGGACAAAGAGCAGTTCTCCAAAAGCCAGGGTCAGCATAGCAAAATAGATCTCAATTTGCCGAGTGCAAAAACAGCCCACAAGCGCAGCCAAACCGGCCGAGATAAGGATACTCAGGGGGATGAGAATCTCAAAAGAATGGACGCCGACGTATTTCATCATTAAAGCCACGGTATAAGCTCCAGCCCCAATGAACATCCCATGGCCAAAAGACATGAGCCCCGTATACCCCAAAAGCAGGTTAAGGGCCAGCGCCGCAATCGACATAATCATGCCGTAGGTCAAAAGATAAATGGTAAATCCTGGGAAATAAGCCGGCCCGGTAGCCAGGATCAGTAACCCGATCATGAGGAAAAAATTGAACCTTCTGGGCATGAATGCCTTCCTTATCCCAAGAACCTTTTCAATGATGGGGCACAGCCCCAAACAACCCGCTGGGCTTCACCGTTAAAATGACCGCCATGATGATAAAGATAATCGCCAGTTCAATCTCCGGAAAGAACTGAATGCCAATCGAGTTGACCATGCCAATGATCAAGGAGGCGATCAGAGCGCCGTTGACACTCCCTAAGCCGGCCAGGGCGATGACCACGAAACCCAGGATGAGATATTCATTGCCCACCCCGGGCCATCCGCCGGTCACCGGAAGCATCAATCCTCCGGCCAAACCGGCAATGGCCGAACCGAACAAAAAAGTCAACGCCTTGACCATGCTTACATTCACACCCATTGCTTTGGTCATCTCTTCATCATGGGCCGTAGCCCGAATGACCCTGCCGATATCGGTTTTGCGAAATAGAATTTGCAGGAGGATGGCTACGGCTAGCGTAATCAGAATGATCAGCAAGTTGTAAAGCGGATAAATTACGCCGCCAATATTCAACGTGGCGGAAGTGAGCGGCCCGACGCCGATGGAATAACCTCCCCACGTAAACCGGATCAGATCATCGACAATATATACGACCCCCGCCGTAACCAGAATCTGGAAGACATGGTCCCGGTGGTAGATAAGCTTGAGCAGCCCCCGCTCAAAGGCTAAGCCAAGAAGGCCGACGAAAGCCGCCGCGATGAGGGGGGCCATCCAGAGCAAAAAGGAATATTCCGGGGGGAGAGCCTTGAGGATGGCATAGGTAAAATAGATGCCCAGGATGTAGGCGCCGGCGTGGGCAAAATTAACGATGCGCAGGACCCCGAAGATGATCTGCAGGCCGGCCGAAATGAGAAAAAGAATGCCGGCATAAAAGATTCCATTCAGCAAAATATTGATGATTAATTCCAGCAAAGCCTTCCTCTCCTCGACAGGATCTTCCCTTCATCTCCGATGACTCTTTCGTATGGTGCATCCTGATTGAAGGAACAATAAAAGGGGGAATT
>Ga0315288_10001323_pt1 | contig 31911 bp, 42 predicted proteins | sample YL17G11_20_MG_FD_203454 | JGI IMG/M metagenome (GOLD analysis project Ga0315288, IMG submission 203454) | Sediment microbial communities from Yellowstone Lake, YNP, Wyoming, USA - YL17G11_20 | ecosystem: Environmental > Aquatic > Freshwater > Lake > Sediment | place: USA: Wyoming | collected...
TGATCATCGACGAGTGCTTCCCCGCTGGGACGAGAGTCGGCGGCGTGCGGATCGAGGAGATCTGCGTCGGTGACAGCGTGCCATCTTTCGATCCCGTCACACAGATCCGGTCGATGCGCCGCGTGTCGCGGCTGTGGGTCCGCCGGCCGTCAGCTTTGGTTCGCATCATTCTCGACGGTGGCCGCCGCGCGATCACCTGCACACCGAACCACCGATTCTGGACGACCTCTGGATGGGTGCCCGCAGGAGAATTGACAGGCGGTGTGAACGTGCTCTGCCTGTCTCATGAGGAAGCCGTTTCCATGCGGACAGTGCGAAGTACCGGTGCTGGTCGAGACGACGCGCCGTGTGGATGGTCCGAGCCACTACGGGAAGCGCAAGGCGCAGGACGCGCGGCGGGACGGGCGACTTCGTGGAATCGGGTGGACAGTGTTGAGGTTCTGGAATCGGGTGGTGACGGAACGTTTGGAGGAGTGTGTCCAGACGGTCTTGTCTACAACCTCGAAGTAGAGGGGGAGCACACCTACTTCGCTGAAGGGCTCGGTGTGTCGAATTGCCATGTGCTGCCGGCCGACTCCTTCTGGCGCGTGGCCATGAAGGCGTCGTCGGCCTACTTCCGCATCGGCATGTCCGGCACCCCGCTTGCGCGCGGTGACAAGCGCAGCCTGCTCGCGGTGGCGGCGACCGGGCCGGTGATCTTCCGGCTCAAGCCCGACGTGTTGATCGAGCGTGGTGTGATCGCGCGCCCGCGCATCCGCATGCTGCCGTGCATGCAGGCGTCCGGTTTCACGCCGACGTGGAACGATGCGTACCGCGATCTGGTCGTCAACTCCGTGCCGCGCAACCGGCTGGTCGTCGAGGCCACGCGGCGCGCCGCGAAGCCGGCGCTGGTGTTCGTCAAGGAGGTCGACCACGGGCGACTGCTTGCGGTCGCGCTCAACAAGGCCGGCGTCCGCACGGAGTTCGTGTTCGGTGCCGACGACACTGACGAGCGGCGCGCGGCAACGGCGCGCCTGGAGCGCGGCGAGCTGGACGCGCTGATTGCCTCGGTGGTGTTCCAGCAGGGCGTGGACATTCCGTCGCTGGCCTCGGTGATCGTCGCAGCCGGGGGCAAGTCGACCATCGCCTCGCTCCAACGCATCGGCCGCGGCATGAGAACCGACGGCGGGAAAAAGGCTGAGTTCGAGGTCTACGACATCCTCGACAGGGGTAATAAGTGGTTGGAAAAGCACGCGAAAGCGCGCCAGCGTGCCTTCCTGAAGGAAGGGCATGAGGTCGTGGTCGAGTCGGCGGCGACCGGGCAGGTGACGATTTTAGGTGCTAACGGGTCGGCAATCGGGCAATAGATTGATCGACGGCGGGCTAGGCAACTGCCGTCAAACATAGGTCGGGTCGCATTGGGGTGCGTCGCTGACTAAGACTTTGGGTACTAAACCCTCCGCGGTTTTGCGGTGGGGGCGTGTTGGTTTCGTCCGGTCGTGCGCTTTGTAGTACCCAAGGTCGCGCACGCCTAGAAAGAACCGGCATACCCCCCAAGGTCCGACACGACCCCATCGCAAAGCATCGGAGGGTTTTCGCATGTCCGCTGTTCGGCACACCTTCACACACAGCACGCGCGCCTGCATCCCATGAGCGCGCTCGCCCGGCACTACCTCGGCGATGCTCTGGTCCAGCAGCTCGGCCTGAACCGCAAGCTGAACACCACACCCGAACCGCCGCGCAGGTTGTGGGCTGAAAGCCCTTGGAGCGGACAGGTTCCCGTCTCGGCTGCCTGGCTGCGCAAGGAGCTTGGACCGCTTGCCTGGCGCGCCTGGTGCCTTCAGTGCGAGGTCCGCGACAGCTCGCGGGCCGCCCGGCACACGGGCGTCCTTTGGAGCGGGGCGGGCTGGCTGGCGCGCAAGCTGCACTGCTCGTCTGCGCAGGCCAAGAGGGCCATCGCCCGGCTTCAGACCGCGCGCCTGCTCCGGCCGCTGGCTGAGCCCTGGAAGGTCATACGGCAGCGTGACGGGCAGGCCGTGCTCTGCTACCAGCGCAGGCTCTACGGCAGCCCGAAGCCTGATTTCCAGGGTGACGTGCGCGTGCCCGCGGTCACACGTAACTGGTTGACCGACAAGCCGAAGCGTGGCGGGGCGCGTCCTGGCGCTGGTCGACCCAGGAATTCAAAACCGATCCACCCCGAATTCAAACCCGATCCCAATCTCCCTACGGGAGAACAAGAGCAATCAAACATCCTAACGGATGTTGATAAGCGCGCCGAGGCCGGCGCGACCAATAACCCTCCGGGGGAGAACCGAGCCGAAGGCCACCCTGAAGCTGCGGCTGTCACCGGAGGAGGCGGTGGCGGGCCACCTGCCGGTCCCGACCCGCTGGCGGCTGCCGGCGTGCTGGCGCGGCCGGAGGAGAACCGTGGCGCGCAGGTCTACCTGGCGGCGGTTCCGCACCCTGGCCACCATGTCACACCCCCGGCGGTCGTGCCTGATCCGCCCAAGCTGAAGGCCGACATGTCGGATGCCACGCTGGCCGGGCTGTTGGTCGCCGCCTACCGCGGGGCGGTTCAGGCGCGGTTCGGCAAGAAGTCTGGCGTGCTGACCGCGCGCGGGGCGGTCGAGAAGTCCAAGCTGTTCCCCGCGCTGGTCGCGGCAGCTCGGGCGCTGCGGGAAAAGCAGATCGCTCCGGTGGCTTGGGCTGCCTGGTCGTGCGCCGTGTGGTGCGACTACACGCCGAAGGGCCGTGCTGTCCAGCCACCAACGCTAACCTGGATGTTCCTCGAAGCACGCCTGGCGAAGTCGGGTTGGTTCGAGCAAGAGAGCGACAACGGGATGGGCGGTTCCCTGGTCATCGCGCCAGCCGCGCGCGAGCTGTCGGCGCGCTACTACGCGATGCGGTTTGAGATGGCCTGGGCGCAGTCGGTCGCGGAGATGCAGACCATCGCCGACCGGATCTTTCCGCCCGGCTTGTACGACGGGTTGGTGACAGAGGCGAAGGCGCAGACGCGCGAGACGCAGGAGAGCCTGAACCGCGCTGCCGCAAACGGCGTGTGGATCTGGCAATAGGGGGATGGAGTGGCTGCTGATAAAAGACCCACCGTCGAGCCTTACCCATTCACGCCCGCGTTCGAGCGCGCGGTCGTGTGGCTTGCTTGTACCAGTCCGGTGTTCTACGGCTCGACGGCGCACGTACTGGAGCCCGATGCCTTCGCTTCTGAGGCTGCGCGCCTTGCGGTGAGCGCGGCGCACGCCATCGCGCGTGACATCGGGCGCGGGCCGGCGAGCGCGTTGCTGGTGGTGCAGCGGCTTCGTCGCATGGTGGACGACGGCAAGATCACGTTCGAGCAGATGGGCGCGGTGTCCGACTTCCTCGATGCCGCCGAGGACAGCAAGCGATCCTCGACCGAGAGCATCACGGCGGAGGTGTCACCGATCCTTCAGCGGCGCGCGCAGATGCGCGCCATCGTCACGGCGACCGACAAGTTTGCCAGCCACGGTGACTTCACGAAGGTCACGGACATGCTTCAGCAGGCCGCGCAGATCGGCATCGCCGACACGACGGGCGGGGTGCTGATCGGCGCGGGTTCGTTCTCGTCCATCGAGCGCATCCGGCACGCGACGCGTTGCCCGTGCGGCATTGCGGATCTCGACGACGCGCTCGACGGCGGGATGGCGCGGGGTCAGCTCGGATTCTTCATCGGCGGTTCGGGTGCCGGCAAGTCCATGGCTCTCGCGCATGCAGCCGGGACTGCGCTGCGCCTGGGCATGACCGTGGGCGTCGTTACGCTGGAGCTGGCCGAGCCCTACTGGTTGGCGCGCATCAAAGCCAATCTGACCGACCTGCCGATCAACGCGATCCTCGACGGCTCCATGGAGGAAGCGAAGCGTCGACTGATGACGATGAAGCTGGGCATCGGCATCCTCAAGGAGATGACCCCGCACGTCACGACGGTCGACGACATCAAGCAGTGGGTGCGCTTCGAGGAGGAGCGGATGGGCCGCCCGATGGACGTGCTGATTGTCGACTACGCCGACAAGCTGACCGCGCCGAAGAAGGTCGGTGGCGCAGAGCACGGCGAGTACCAGGCGATGCGTGTGGTGTACGAAGGGCTGCGCGTCTACGCCATCGAGACAGGCAAGTGGGTGTGGACTGCTTCGCAGGCTTCACGCCCGAAGCGCGGTGACGCCGACGTGCTGGACCTTCAACACGTCTCCGACTCGATGCACAAGGTTCGTTCGGCCGACCTCGTGATCACCCTCAACCCAGGCGACGACGGCATGCGCTACTTCGTGGCCAAGAATCGGACGGGGCGCGGGCGCTTCACGGTCGGGCCGCTGCCTATCGAGTTCGCAACCGCGCGCATGGCCCCGGTGTCGGTGCAGACGTGGTAGTTGCGGTGGCCTGCCTGCCGGCGCTGCTGCCGACGCCGACGATGGCCGAGCTGGGTCCGTGGCTGCGCTGCTCCGGTTGTGGCTGGCAACCTGTCGGGTCATTCTGGGCGGCACCTTCTCAGCGGCGCGGTTATGCGCAGCTCTGCAAGGCGTGCTCGACAAAGGCGAAAAAGGAATGGGCGCACCGCTCCGGTTACTGCCGCGCATTCGCGCGCCACAGGCCGCCGTCGCCGGATGGTGGGCAGTTCTTCTGCATGGGTCGGTGCGGGCTATGGCAGCCGCGCGCCGCGTTCTACCGGCATGCTGGGCGGCGTGACGGCGTACATCTGTACTGTCGGCCTTGCGAAGCCATCCGTGACCGCGAGTGGAACGCTAGGCGCGGCGTCCAAGAACGGGTGCATGTGCGTGGCGAGCGTTGCGAGTGCGGGCGTCGCAAGAAGGAGGCGCTCGCGTGCTTGCGCTGCCGCGCGATGGATGGTGAAGGCACAGCATCGATCCTCGTGTCTGCACTCCGACAGGCCGGCAGCTCGACGCTCGCGCAGCTCGTCGAGCTGACCGGCTACACCGACCGGCACATCCTGCGTGAGATCGCCAAGGCTGCTTCGCTGTTCGTCCGGCGGGAAGTGGAAGCCGATGGTTCGATGTGCGTGCTGTGGGGGCTGGCTTGAGCGGCGACGTTCACCGGCTGGTGCTTGAGGCGCTGCGCAGCGCAGGGCGCGCCGCGCCGAGTGGGTGGTTTCGTGTCCACTGCCCGGTCTGCGAGATCGCCACAGGCAAACCGGACAAGCGGCGGTCGCTCGGCATCAAGCCCCCGTTCTACCGCTGCTGGAAGTGCGATGCGAAGGGCCGGTTGCCCGACGATATGCTCGACGGGCTGGACACTGCGCCGGTGCCGGAGAAGGATGGGCCGCCACCGAACCTGGGACCGCCCGAGGGCTTCGTGTCACTGGCCGACCCGGAGGGACGAGAGGCGCTCTCGCTCGCGCCAGCGCGTGACTACCTGCTCGGGCGCAACGTCGGGCCGGACATGTGGTCGGCGGCCAGCATCGGGGCGTGTGCGTTCGGCCGGCACTACGGGCGCGTGATCGTACCGGTGCTGGACATGCAGGGTGGCTGGGTCGGCTGGGTTGGTCGTGCGTGGGAGAAGCGCGCCGAGCAGCCCTACCTCTACCCGCCCGGCATGAACCGCGGCGAGGTGCTGTACCACCACGGCGCGCTGCTGCTGGAGACGGACGAGCCGGTCATCGTGGTTGAGGGCGTAATGGATGCCATCGCGCTGTGGCCGCGCGCGGTCGCACTGCTGGGCAAGGCGAGCGAGTGGCAGGTGCAGGAGCTGCTTGCCGCGCCGCGCCCGGTCTGCGTGATCCTCGACGGCGACGCTTGGGCGGAAGGCTGGGCGCTTGCGATGCGCCTGCGCCTGGAAGGACAGCGCGCCGGCTCGGTGCGCCTCGGGCCAAGGGTTGATCCCGACGAGGTGCCGCGCGCGTGGTTGGAGGAGCAGGCGCTCGCGAGCCTGGAGAACGCAAACGTCACACCTATCGGGTAAGACGGAGGGTACATGGCGATCACAAAGCTGCACTCGTTCGAGGCCGATGCCGAAGTGCTCGGCCGCATCCACATGGTTCACTTTCAGGATGAGGAGCTGACCATCATCGGGCTCTCGTTGGAGGATGCGCATCGCGTGTTGGACGCGCTCTCGCTCGGCTCACTGGTGGCTGTCGCTGTTCCGCACGGCGAGCAGGCTGAACGCTACACGCCGATGCCGCACCGGAACGGCAACGTCCACCATGAGGAGCCACACCCCGCGGTCATGGCCGGCGCGCCGCTGCCGGAGATCGTGACCACGCCTGCGCCGGTCGAGCAGGTCGAGGCCGAGTTTGCTGACGCTTCGATGCCGGCTGGGCCGAGCGCCAAGCTGCCGGAGGATGATGATCCGTTCGGTCCCGCGCCCGACCCGCTGCCGACCTGGGCCGGCGGCACTGCGCCGAACCCGCCGCTGGTCCCGCCGACAAGCCGCGCGCCTGCACCGGCCGGTGAAGCTGGCGACCTGCCTGACGAGCTGTCGAAGGCCAAGACGGTCGTCGGCGCGCTGCACGCGCTGGCGCTGCTCAAGGGGTGCCACGAGATCGAGGTGTTGATTGTCGAGGCCACGAAGCTGAAGGACCAAGTGCCGGCGCTGCGTGTGGTGGTCAACCTGGAGGACCGCATCCGGCGCACCGTCGAGGCGCACCCCGAGAAGGTGTGGCCGGCCTGATGGGACGTGCCTTTGGCCATTGAGCACCTAGCCCTTTACCCCGACACGCCGCTTGCGGCGGTCGAGCGCGTCAAGCCGCTTGGCCTTGACCACTCGTGTCGGCGCTGCCCGTTGTCGGGGCAGAAAGGTATCCGCACGGTCTGCGTGCCGCCCGAGGGCGACCCTGGTGGGCTGCTGCTCGTGGGCGAGATGCCGGGCCGTGACGAGGATCTGGCGGGCCGGCCGATGATCGGCACGGCCGGCGGCTACCTGCGCCGGCTCGTGAGCAAGCTGTGGGCCGGGCCAGTGGCGTTCGACAATGGGCTGCGCTGCCACGGCGTGATGGCTAGCGACAAGGACCGGGTGAAGCTGCTCAAGTACACCGACGCCTGCCGCGGCTTCATGGCGCAGACGCTTCTCGAAGTGCAGCCCGAGCGCGTGGTGGCGCTCGGCAGCATCGCGGCCTACTCGCTGCTCGGGCGCGCGCCACCGATGATGTCCGTGCGGCGCGGCTACGGCTGGCTGATGGGCGACACGCCGACGCCGGTCTACCTGCTGTCGAACCCGGCAGCCACGTCGCGCAATCGTTTCATCAAGGCGGCGTTCGAGGCCGACCTTCACTGGGCGCTCACGTCGCCTATCCCTCGGCCGCGGCACCAGCACGCCTTCGCCACGGTGCTGTCGACGGTCGACGAGGCGCGCCGCGCGCTCGCTTCGCTGGATGCCGCGCGCTACGTCCTGTTCGACGTGGAGACGGCCGGGCTTCTGTGGGAGCCAGAGTTCACGCTACTGTGCGTGGCGTTCGCCTCGGTCGAAGCGCCTGAGCACGTCTACGTGTTCGACGGCGCAGCCGTCGAAGATCCCGCCATGCGCGAGGAGCTGCGCGCCTGGGTGACGACGCTCCCGCTCGCCGGGCAGCACGTCAAGTTCGACGTGAGCGCGATGGCGTGTGCGCTCGGGGTGGACCCGCTGAGCGTGCGGATCGAGTTCGACACCGGGCTCGTGCGCGCGCTGCTCGACTCCGGTTCGGACACGCGGCTGGAGGTCGTCACCGAGCTGGTCGGGATGGGCGGGCACAAGGAGGAAGCCGACGAGCTGATCCAGTCGGGTGCTGAGCAGGCCAGGGCGCAAGCCAAGGAGCTGCTGTCGGGGCAGGGCACGCTGTTCGGCGGGCCGCCACCGCTCGACCCGCCTGTGGCGCGCGGCATCCGCGACGAGTGGCCGACCCGCTCGTGGGCGTTCGCGACCGTGCCGCGCGTCCCGTTGCTGCGGTACAACGCACGCGACACGATGAGCGAGGCGCTGCTGGCCGAGCTGCTGGAGGCGCGGCTGGCCGGCGAGCCGAACCTCACGCGCGTGTGGCAGACCATCGTGAAGGACATCATCCCGACGTTCGCCTGCATGGAGCAGTGGGGCATCGGGGCCAGCCGGTCGGCTGCGGAAACGCTGGCGCGCTGGTGCGACACCAAGCAGCGCGCCGTACTCGCGCGGTTCCAGCCGTACAACATCCACCCCGGCTCACGCGATCAGGTGGCCGAGCTGCTGTTCAAGCGGCTCGGTCTGCCGTCGCAGCACGCCACGAAGACCGGCAAGGACTCGACCGACGCAGATGCGCTGGAGTCGATGCGCGGATTGCATCCGGTCATCGAGGACATGCTGGTGTGGCGCAAGTACGAGAAGCTGCGCGGCACCTACGCCGACGGCGGTGAGGCCGCGGTCGGCAAGCCGTTCAAGCTGGGTAAGGCCGGGCTCGTGCAGTGGATTCGGTCTGATGATCGCGTCCACCCGTCCATCAAGCCGCACGGCACGGAGACGGGTCGGCCATCATGCGAGAAGCCGAACCTCATGAACATCCCGCGCGCCGAGGACGAGGAGGGCGTGATGGCGCGCAACTGCTTCGCGGCCGAGGCGGGCTGGACGCTGGTCGAGTTCGACCAGTCGCAGATCGAGCTGCGCGTGATGGCGTCGCAGTCGGGCGACAAGAAGATGATCGACATCTTCAGGTCGGGCGTGGATTTCCACTACCGCACCGCGCAGCTCGTCGCACCGACCGTGTGGCGGATGAAGCCCGAGGACGTGCCCAAGAAGGGCAAGGAGCGCAGCGCGGCGAAGACGGTGAACTTCGCCGTGGCCTACGGCAAGCACGCGCGCTCGCTGGCGTGCGACATCTTCAAGACGCAGAACCCCACCGACGAGCAGGTGGCCATCGCGCAGGCGCTGATCGATGCCATCCTCGGGGAGTTCTCCACGCTGAACGCCTGGCTCAAGGGGCAGATCACGCACGCGCGCAAGCACGGCTTCGTGTGGGTGCCGCTGTTCGACCAGCTCGGGCGGCGTCGCTACCTGCACGGCGTGGCTGATCAGGATGACGGCCGGCGTGGGCACGCCGAGCGGGCCGCGATGAATAGTCCAGTGCAAGGAGGGGCGGCTGAGCTGACCCTGGCCAGCCTGACTGACGTGGTGCGCTGGGTGAAGCGGCACAAGCTGCCGGTGCGCGTCGGGCTCACCGTCTACGACTCCATCGTCATGGAGGTCCGCAACGACTTCGTGGCGACCGTACTGTCAGAGGTGCCTGGCATGATGACCCGGTGGAAGATCCCCAACGGGGTGCCGCTTGTGGCGGATGCCAAGGTCGGGCAGTCCTGGGGCGCGCTCGAAGAAGTGAAAACGTAAACCGAACCGGGCAAGACAGGGGTAGGGAGGCGTGATGGCCAAGCTGTTCGACATGGAGGTGGACGAGTTCCTACGCAAGAGCGTGAGCGTGGAGCCGCTCGCGATCAACGAGGAGTACGTCGAGCTGCCAGCCGCGCTGGCCTACTGGAACGCACGCTACGCCGACGCGCTGCGCGAGCACCTGAAGGCCAAGATGGTGCTGGACAGGACCGAGGCCAAGCTGCGCATCGAGTGCCGGGAAATGCTGGCTGCCGAGGGCAAGGTCACGGAGTCGATGATCGATGCGGCGGTCGAGCGGCACCCCGACTTAGAGATCGCCAAGCTCACGTCCATCGAAGCCGAGGTCGAGAAGGTCCGTATCTCTGGCGTGGCCGAGGCGGTGCGTGCGAAGAAGGACATGCTGATCAGCCTGGGTGCGACCATGCGCGCCGAGATGGATGGCGACCCGAGCATCCGCAAGCAGCACAATGACGCCGAGTTTCTTCGGCGGAAGTAGTAGTACAACCCGAACCTGCAACCTGAACCCTGCATCGAGTGAAGGAGAAATGACATGAGCAATCTGGTGAAGCACGGTGGTTGGTCGATGGAAAACGCGGACAAGGAAGCCCAGGAGCTGAACACCGCGGACTACATGAAGCTGGTGGTGGGGCGCAACATCATCCGCGTTCTGCCGCCGAAGGATCCGTCGGCGGGTTCGCCGTTCGTGAAGACGAGCCAGCACTTCATCCGCATGCCGGGGCTGGCGCGGGCGACGGTGTTCGCGTGCCCGCGCCAGCTCGCCAAGCGTCCGTGCCCGGCGTGCGAGAAGGCCGAGACGCTGAACCGCTCGGGTTCGTCCGCGGACAAGGCGCGCGCGTCGGAGCTGTGGCCCGGCCTGCGCATCTTCGTCAACGTGATCGACCGCAATAACCCCGACCGCGGGCCGCGCGTGCTCGGCATCGGCAAGGGGATCTTCGAGGACTTGCTGAAGATCCGCAAGCAGTCGTCGTCGGAGTTCGGGCTGGGCGGTGACTTCACCGATCCGGTCAACGGCTTCGACATCGCCATCGAGCGCGTGGGCACCGGCAAGGAGGACACGCGGTACAAGATTCTCGCGGCCAAGAAGCCCACGCCGCTGAACGTCGATGCCGCGACCACGACGCGCTGGATCGAGGAGCAGGCCGACACGGCGCAGTTCGCGCGCGTCCTGTCCCCCGAGGAGATCGCCGCGCTGTTCGGGCTCACGCCCGCGACGGGTGGCGACGCGGCTGGTGGTGCCGCGCCTGCGAGCGGGGCCACGGCGCGTGCGCAGGACTCCATCGACGCGGAGTTCACCGAGTAGCCTGGCGCGTTGCCGCCTCCATTGCGGTGACGAGTGGTAACCAGTGTGGTCCCGGCTGGCGGGAATACGGGGCGCTTTTCTTTCGCGGTCGCACCGGAGGACACGATGGCTCGTGATGACGTAGCGCGCGTGCTTGACGTAGTACGCAAGGGGCTCGGCAAGGATCTCGCTGCGACGTTGCAGCGGCTAGGCGATACCGAGATACAGCCGGTGGACGTGGTGAGCACGGGGTCAATGGCGCTCGACCATGCGCTCGGTGTCGGCGGCTTCCCGCTCGGGCGTATCGTGGAGGTGTACGGTCCTGAGTCCAGCGGCAAGACCACGCTGGCCCTGCATGCGATGGCCGAGGCGCAGAAGCGCGGGTTGGTCTGCGGCTTCGTCGATGCTGAGCATGCGCTCGACGTGGGCTACGCCAAGGCGCTCGGCGTGGTCACCGACGACCTTCTGTTGTCGCAACCCGACAACGGCGAGCAGGGGCTCGACATGGTGGAGCGGCTGATCGAAGCCGGGGCGGGCGTGGTCGTGGTCGACTCGGTGGCGGCGCTTGTGCCCAAGGCCGAGATCGACGGCGACATGGGCGACGCGCACATGGGGCTTCAGGCTCGGCTGATGTCGCAGGCCATGCGCAAGCTGACCGGCGTGACGTTCAAGTCCAACGCGCTGGTCATCTTCATCAACCAGATCCGCATGAAGATCGGCGTGCTCTACGGCAGCCCGGAGACGACAAGCGGCGGCAACGCGCTCAAGTTCTACGCCAGCGTCCGCATCGACGTGCGCCGCATCGGCAAGGTCGGTGAGGACAAGGTTACGACCGGCGTCCACACGCGGGCCAAGGTGGTCAAGAACAAGCTGGCCCCGCCGTTTCGTGAGGCCGAGTTCGACATAACCTTTGGCAAGGGCATCGACCGGGACCTGGACCTGCTGGTCGTGGCCGAGGCGCTGGAGGTGGTCGACAAGGCCGGGTCGTGGTACTCGTTCGCCGGGGAGAAGCTGGCGCAGGGGCGTGAGGCGGTTGGTGCCGTGCTGGCCGGCAACCCGGAGCTGCGCGCCAAGTTGGAGGCGGCTGTGCGCGAGCGCGTGCGCAAGAAGCCTACGGCTGCTGCATGACGCTGGTGCTGGTCAAGGTCGGGCTGGTAGCCGTGACGCTGGTGGTCTGCACGGCGGGCTACTACATCGTGCGCCCGCTGCCGCGTTGGCTGGTGCCGCACGAGCGGTACTACTGCGAGCACCCGACCTGCATCGCATCCTTCCTTGGCCCGGCCGGGCGCGCCATGCACGAGCTGGCCGAGCACGGGAAGGAGCAGCCGTGCGCGTTCAAGCTGCCACCGCGCAACCGAGAAATCTACAACCGCAAGGCCACGCGCATCGCACCCGCGCGCGAGGTCCGCACGGCGAACGGCGTGCGCCTACGCATCGTCACAGGGAGACGGGCATGAGCGAGCATAGCCACGAGCGACGCGCGACCTTGGAGCCAGTGGACGGCTGCCCCGCTTGCATCGAAAATCTCTACAAGGAGGCCAACCACGACCGGCCAACCGTGCCGATGGACACCCAACCGGATGGGACCATCAAGTGCCTCGACCACGGCTTCGTCGAGCTGGTCGACTGCATGGGCGATGACCAGGCGATCTTGCAAGCTGCGCGCGTGAGCTACCAGCGTGACCGGCAGGAGCCGGATGAAGCGAAGGACCGGGCGCTCATCCGGTACCTCTACCGCAACCGGCACACCACTCCGTTCGAAATGGTCGAGTTTAAGTTCCACTGCCAGATGCCCATCTTCGTGGCGCGGCAGTGGATCAGGCACAGGACGGCCAGCGTGAACGAAGTCAGCGCGCGGTACACGGCATTGCCCGAGCTGTTCTACGTGCCCGAGCAGGAGCAGATCCAGTACCAGTCGGACGTGAACAAGCAGGGCCGGTCGGGCGTGATGGACGAGGGGGACATGCATCAGCGGGTCTTTCAACGCGAGGCAGCCGGCGCGTTCGCCATGTACAAGGCGCGCCTCGACAACGGCATGTCCAAGGAGCTGGCGCGCATCAACCTGCCGCTCTCGGCCTACACGCGCTGGTACTGGAAGATCGACCTACACAACCTGCTGCACTTCCTCTCGCTGCGGATGGACCGGCACGCACAGTACGAGATCCGGGTGTTCGCCGAGGCGATGGCGACCTTCGTCAAGGCGCGTTGCCCGCTCGCGTGGGAAGCCTTCGAGGACTTCCGGCTGAACGCGGTGACGTTCTCGGCGGTCGAGATGGAGGTCCTGTCGAGGATGCTGAAGTCGAGCGTCGGGAACCCGGCTGCGTGGAAGCACGAAGACACCTGGCCGACCAAGCGTGAGGGCGAGGAGTTCGTCGCCAAGATCGCGAAGCTGCTCAAGTGAGCAAGATTGCCTTCGTGGCCGATGTCCACTGCGCCAACCACGCGCGTTGGGGTGGGTCTGCACAGTCGGGGATCAACCGACGCTGCCGCCTGATCCTTGACGCGTTGCTGGCTGCGACAGATGCCGCGCGCAAGGCGGGCTGTGAGGCGTTCGTCGTGCTCGGCGACCTGTTCGACACGATGCGACCGGAGCCACAGGTGATCGCCGCGGTGCGCGATGCGCTCCTGAATTTCAACGGACCCGTGTTTCTGCTCGTCGGCAACCATGACCAGGCCAGCACTTCGCTTGGCGACCACGCGCTCGGGCCGCTTGCCGTCGAGGGCATCACCGTGGTGGAGAACCCGATGCCCTACCGGGTGGGTGACGTGCTGCTGTCGCTCGTGCCGTTCCGCCCTGGTGACGCGCGCGAGTGGTTACGCGCCGCGGTGCCGCCGGTGCCGTTCCCTTCCAAGCACCGAGTGCTCGGTATCCACTTGGGGGTCATCGACGAGAAGACGCCGCCTTGGCTGTTCGGCGCGCTCGATGCCATCCCGCTCATGGAGCTGGCCAGGGCGGCGACCGACTACGACGTGGTGGTGGCCGGCAACTGGCACGCTCGCAAGGAGTGGAAGATCAGCGAGGGGCAGCACGTCATGCAGGTGGGCACGCTCGCGCCGACCGGGTTCGACAACCCCGGTCCCGAGGGCTACGGCACGCTGGCCATCTACGACAGCGAGCGCGGCTTGTCGTGGCAGGAGATCCCTGGCCCACGCTTCGTGGCGCGTGACGAGGTGGCCAAGGTTGCGCCGGGCTGCACCGTGTTCGCGCGCGTGCGCGCCGCGCCCGATGACATGCCGTCGGCGATGGCCTGGCTCACCGAGGCGAAGGAGAGCGGCGGTGTGACTGACGGCGAGGTCCAGGCCGACAAGGGTGAGTCAGAAGCCGCGGCACGCTCGGCGGCGAGTGCAGCCGGCACGGCGTCCACGCTCGATGAGGCGGTGACTCGGTTCGTCAACGCCATGGAGTTGCCGATGGTGGACGGGCATCGAGACGCTGTGCTGGAGCGCGTGCGCGGGTATCTCAAGGAGGCCATGTGAGCGCGACCAACCGCAGTGATGTGCGTCTGCCCGACGACGCGTACATGACCCCGCCCTGGTGCGTGCGTCGGCTGCTGGAGGCGGTCGGCGGCGAGCTGCCGGGCGGGCGGTGGATCGAACCGGCGGCAGGCAACGGCTCGATCATCGCGCACACCATGCGCGGTGACGTGGAGTGGACCGCCGTCGAGAAGCGGGCCGAGTGTACGCAGGCGCTCGCGCCGCTGGTCACGCACCTGTTCTGTCCCGAGGACTTCCTTGGGCCGACCGGCCTGCACGACTTCAACGTGGCCATCACCAACCCGCCGTACTCGCTGGCGTTCGAGTTCTATAAGCAGTGCCGCGCCATCGCCGCTCACACGTTCCTGCTCTTGCGGATCAACTTCATCGCGAGTCAGGCGCGCTCGTTGGCCTTCCGTGAGGACACGCCGGACATCTTCGTGCTGCCCAACCGGCCGAGCTTCACGGGCGGTGGGACCGACGCTACCGAGTACGCCTGGTTCTACTTTCCTCCTGAACGCAGAAAGGTCGGGAGGATTCAGGTGCTCGCGTCGACCACGCCAGAGGAGCGCAAGTACGCAGGCACGGTGCGCGAGCTTGGGCCGACGCCATGAACGTCCAGTCCATCCAGCTCGCCGGCTTCACCAGCTTCCAAGCAACGGCGCGGCTCAACTTGCCCGAGCGCGGCGTGGTGCTGATCACCGGAGCGAACGGTGCTGGCAAGTCGTCGACCGTCGAGGGCGTGGCTTGGGCGCTGTGGGGCAAGACGCTGCGCGGTGCCGACCCAACGCACGGCGACGAGCTGTGCCTTGTGTGCCTGACCTTGGCCCCTGGTCTGCTGGTCGAGCGTGCGCGGAAGAACGCCAAGACGGTCCTGTCGTGGGAGGGCGGGCCGGAGTACGAGAACGCGACCAAGGCACAAGCGGCACTGGAGCGGACGGTTGGATCGTTCGACGTGTGGCGGCGAGCGTGCGTGTTCAGCTCGGCGGACGCGGCGCACTTCACGCTGGCCACGGATGCCGAACGCAAACGCCTGCTGGAGACAGTGCTCGGGCTCGACCGCTTTGACGGCGCGCTCGATGCTTGTCGCGCTGACCTGCGTGGCGCGACGACCAAGCAGGAGGCCGCACGTCGGCAGGCCGAGGTACTTCAGGCGCGGCACCAGGAAGCCGAGAAGCGTGCGGCTGATGCACGCGAGGTGTTCAACGCTGTGCGCCCGACGGTGAAGGTGGACGCAGAGAAGACGGCGGGCCTGCGCCGGATGCTCGATGCTGCGCAGCGCGAGTCGAGTGCTCTGATCGACAAGCGCCGGCAGCTTGACCGGGCCGGCGGCGAGCAGGAGGCCAACGCGCGCAATGCGCAGGCGCGGCTGGCCAAGCTGGGTGAAGGTGCCGAGTGCCCATCATGCGGGCAGAAGGTGCCCGAGGCCAAGCGCGCGAAGCTGCGCGCCGAGGTCAGTGAGTGGGTCGAGCAAGCGCAGTCGGTCAAGGCTGCCGCGCGCGAGGAGATGACCCACATCGAGGCGGCGCTGTCCGAGCTGGATGAGGAGCATGACGCGCTCCGCGCGAAGATGCGCGTGCAGGAAGAAGCCGCAGCCATCGCGGCGGCCACGATGCGGCAGGTGTCGCAGGCTGCCGACCAGCTCGCGCGCGCTGCGGCCGAGGTTGAGAAGCTGGCGGCCGACGTGGTGGACGCGGTGGCGAAGGCTGAGCAGGCATCCGGCGAGGTCATGGTGCTGCTGGCATGCGAGCGGGTGCTCGGCCTGAAGGGCGTGCGCGCGCACGTCTTGGCCGGCGCACTGTCAGGGCTGGAGGCCGCGGCGAACGCCTGGCTGTCGCGCGTGGCGGCACCAGGGCTGCGGCTCAAGCTGAACCCGTATACCGAGAAGAAGACCGGCGGCTTGGCCGACTCTCTCAGCCTGGACGTGATCGGTGCTGGTGGCGGGCGCGGGTACAAGGGTGCGAGCGCAGGCGAGCGGCGGCGCATCGACCTCGCGCTCATGCTCGCGCTGGCCGACGTGGCTGGCGCGGCGCACGGTGTCCACGCTGGCACGATGTTCTTCGACGAGGTAGCCGATGCGCTCGATGGCGACGGGCAGGTGGCAGCGGCCGAGGCGCTGCGTGACCTTGCGGCTGACCGCTGCGTGGTCGTGATCTCCCACAGCGATCAGCTCGCGTGGGCTCTCCAGCCGGCGATGCGCGTGCGCGTTGAGGCCGGCTGCTTTGTGGTAGGGTGAATGCCGATGAACGGGGAAATCAGGATTGAATATGTCCCGCTGGGGTCGGTAGCGCGTTGGCCGCGCAATCCCAAGTTGCATGACCACGATGCTTTGGGGGCCAGCGTTGATCGCTTCGGCTTCGTCCAGCCGCTCCTTGTGGACGAGCGCACGGGGCAGCTCGTCGCTGGCCACGGCCGGCTGGAGACGCTTCAGAAGCGGAAGGCCGAAGGCAAGCCACCGCCCGGTCGCGTGACGGTGGGGGCTGACGGCGAGTGGATGGTGCCGGTGATCCGCGGCGTCGCCTTCGGCAGTGAAGCCGAGGCCGAGGCGTACTTGCTGGCTGATAACCGGCTCGTGGAGATCGGTGGCTGGGACAACGATGTCTTGATCGCCATGCTCGACGCAGCACGCATGGACCCGACTGCTCTGCTCGGGACGGGCTTTTCGTCCGCGGAAGTCGAGCACTTGATCACGGCGCAAGCCATGCTGCATCCGCCGCCGCCTGCTGAGCCGCCGGAGTACGACGAGGACATCGCGGCGGACGTGCCGATGTTGGAGTGCCCGGCCTGCCATCACCAGTGGCCGAAGAAGTGAGCTTCACGGTAGTCAGCTTATTCGCCGGCTGTGGCGGCTCGTCGCTCGGGTACAAAATGGCTGGAGGTGACGTGCGGTTGGCTGTCGAGTGGGATGACCACGCCGTCGCTTGCTACCAAGGGAACTTCCCGGCCACGCCGATCCACCACGGTGACGTGGCTGCGCTCATGCCGGAGGACGTACTCACGCGCGCCGGGCTTCAAGTTGGAGAGCTGGACGTACTCGATGGGTCGCCGCCGTGCCAAGGCTTCTCGACTTCAGGCAGTCGCCAGATCGATGACCCGCGCAACTCGCTATTCCGTGAGTTCGTTCGGCTACTCCGCGGACTACGCCCGCGCGCGTTCGTGATGGAGAACGTGGGCGGCATGGTGCGTGGGAAGATGCGGCTCGTGTTCGCCGAGGCGCTGCGTGAGCTTCGCGCGAGCGGCTACGCCGTGCGGTGCCGCCTTCTCAACGCTTGGTGGTACGGCGTCCCGCAGAGCAGGCAGCGTGTCTTCTTCATCGGTGCGCGTGATGACCTTGGTATTGACCCGACGCATCCGGTCCCTGAGCGCGATACGCCGATCACGGCGCAGGAGGCGTTCACTGGTTTAGTTGAGACAGATGACGCGACCCGCCTGAGTTCGCACGCTCTGCATATGTGGAGCCAGACGCTCCCCGGCTTCACCTTCAAAAAGGGGCATTCGAATCATACAGCGTGGCTCAACTGGAAGAAGATGCACCCCGATCAGCCGCCCCCCGCGAGGTTGCCAAACTCGTGGTTCAACTGGGCTAAGTTGCACCCCAACCGTCCGTCACCAACGCTATCGAAGACGATGACGCTGACCCATTGGGCCGCGCCGCGACTACTATCCGTATCCGAGTGCTTGCGTATTTCCTCGTTCCCCGACTCCTTTGCGCTCTCGATGCCGGGCTCGACTCACGCGAAGTACGCGCGCATCGGCAACAGCGTGCCTCCGTTGCTCGCGCGCGCAGTCGCGGCGCACGTTCGTGACACTATCTTGACGCGCGCAAGCGTGCGCGCCGCGTAGAAGCCCCGCGCGCGGGCAAGACGAGGAACGATGAGCCAGGATACCTACGCACTCTGCTGCGTCTGCGGGGAGTCGACGCGCCACCGTATCGGCGGTGAGTCGGTGTGTCGTGCGCGGGCTTGTCGCGTGTCCGTGCTTGGCACGAACGAAGCCGACGCTGACTCACGCGCCTACCTGACCGGGCACGACGCAGATGAGGACGGCATCGGCGATCACACGCCACTGCCCGCGCGCTGCACACCCTTGCTGAACGCGAGCATCAACCTGCCCGATCTTGACTGCACCTGTAACCCGTCGCTGTCACACAATGGGCGCTGCGTGAACTGCGATGGGCTGGTGGACGAATGATCCTCTCAGACGCCGACATCAGGCGCGAGCACGCGAATGGCTCCATCGTCATCGAGCCGTTCCGCGCGGACGCGCTCGGCCCCAACAGCTACGACGTTCATCTCGGGCACACACTGCTCTACTACCAGCACGAGTACCTCGACGCGCGCGTCAACAACCCGGTGATCCGCATCTCGCTCGGGACCGCCGGCTTCGTGATGAAGCCGGGCCTGCTCTACCTAGCTGCGACGGAGGAGTACACGGAGACGCACGCGCACGTTCCCTACCTTGACGGCAAGAGCAGCATCGGTCGGCTGGGCATCTTCATCCACGCGACAGCAGGCCGCGGTGACATCGGCTTCTGTGGGCACTGGACGATGGAGCTGAGCTGCATCCAGCCGGTGAAAATCTATGCCGGCATGCCCATCGGCCAGCTCACCTACCACGTCCCGGCCTCGCTGCCTTCGGTCGACTACGGCAAGCGCGCGCAGTCGAAGTACGGTGGCAACCGGAACCCCGAGCCGCAGCCGAGCGCGATGTGGCGCAACTTCACCAAGGAGAAGCCGTGACTCCGTACATTTGGTTCGAGGGCATGGACGGTTCCGGCAAGTCGTCGCTATGCCGGGCGGTGAGCGACGCGCTGTCGACGCACGGGCGCGCGCACGCACGCATCGCGTTCCCTGGTCGGCACTCGATCATCGGCTCACTCATTCGCGACGTGTTCGACGGCAAGGTGGTCATCGACCCGAGTGCGATGCTGTGGCTGTTCGCTGCCGACGCACGCGACTGCGAGGCGCGCATCCGCCAGCACATCGCCGACGGTGCCGCCGTGCTCTGCGACCGACATACCGTGTTCAGCGCGCGCATCTATCAGACGCGCGAGCACGGGATGGCTGCGGTGCGCGCGGTGCAAGACGCAGCGCGCTTGTCGATGCCTGACAGGATCTACATGCTCGACGTGCCCGCCGAGGTTGCGCTGGAGCGGCGCGCGGCGCGGCAGGAGAAGCGCAACGAGCTGTACGAGCCGGAGCAACTGGCCGAGGTCGAGCAGCAGCGCGCGGCCTACCGCAACGTGGCCGAGGAGTTTCCGCAGGCGTGTATCCTCGACGGCCGGTACTCGCCGGCCGCGCTGCTTGCACATGTGCTCGACGACCTCGGGATTGGTTAATGGGGCGCGGTGACGGGATGCGTCTGCGTCGCAGCGCACACGATCTTGCGGCGGCACCACCACCACCACATCCGGACGATGCTGCGCTGCTGGTGCAGGCCGAGCGTGCGCTGCTGGACATGGCGCGCCGACTCGCGATGCACACCCAACACGCCGACGCATGCGCGACCGCGCGCGCCATCGCCGAGCGGCTTCGTGACCGGGCCGCGGTCGCACCGGCACCGGCTGGCACCGTCGAGAAGTAGGCGCGGGCCGCGCTTTTTCGTTAGTGGTTACGTGTGCTTACGAAACCATAAAAAACATGAAAAACATCGTTGACATTAATCCCATAAGGACTATGATTGATCTTGCTGGCGATTGACCAGCGAGGGAACGACGATGACGATGCGTACTGACTGCCACCGCCAGACCGCCCGCTATCTCGCCGCAGCGATCGCCGCCCTCGGGCAGGGCGCGGAAATCACCGACGAGGCCGCCCTCGTCGCCAGCCTGGCGCAGGAGTGCGACCGGCTGGAGGACCAGATCTGCCGCGACGCCGACGAGGGCGCGCGCCTCCTGCAGCGCACGGCGCAGCGCCTCGCCGCCGGCGGATGGGAGGGCAACCCCATGACCTGCAGCGTCTTCAACGGCATCTCCGACGGGCTGGTCGCCTTGAAGGCGAAGGCCGAGGCGCTGCGCGCGATGGTCCGCGTCGCCGGCGGCCGCGATGCGCGTGACCGCTTTGACGAGTCGCTGGAGGCGCGCCGCGCCGCCGATCAGGCGGCCGCCGCTGCTGCCGAACAGTCCGTGATCGAGGCCGCGCAGGCCAGCAAGGCGGTGCGCTAGCATGAGCACACTGCATACCGCCTATCTCGCTGCCGTCGAGGCCGCGCGGATCGCCGAGCAGGCGTGGATGGACGGCGACAGTGCCACCCAGGAGGATCTCACGCACCCCGCTCGCATCGCCACCGATGCTGCCGTCGAGGCCGCGCGGATCGCCGAGCAGGCGTGGATGGAGTCAGACGAGCCGCGTGAGTGGGGACTCTACGAGGACGGCGACTGCTACGCGACTCACTGGGGAACACTGGAGGAGGCCATGGCGGCGGCGCGGTGCAACATCGATGCGGCCAACTACGAGGTGACCCAGACGATCTGGATCGACTACCGAGTGGTATGCAAGGAGTCTGGCGAAAAGGACGGTGGCCTCAAGCAGCTCGACCCCCCGGAGCCTGACTGCGCCAGCGGTCACGATCATGACTGGTGCGCGCCACACGAGGTCGTGGGTGGGTGCGAGAGCAACCCCGGTGTCCAAGGCCATGGCGGCGGCGTGGTGATCACGGATGTCTGCTCGCACTGCGGATGCTACCGCGTGACCGATACGTGGGCACAGCGCCCGGACACTGGGCAGCAGGGACTCACGTCTGTCGAGTACCGCGACGCCGATGACGCGTCTGCGGCGTGGGTCGGGGCGGAGTCCGAGGCCGTGCTCGCCACCACGGAGGTGCGCTAGTGCGCGACCACTACCGGCTGCGGCTGCCCGACGGCAGGACGCGCACCACGACCGTCGACGTACAGGCGTGGATCCCTGACCCGCGGGTGCTCGACGAGGTGCCGGCCGAGCAACGGCTCGACCTGGCGATCGACTACGCCGAGGCAGCCGACGCGCTCCAGTCAGCCGCCCATTCCAGCGACGAGGAGGTCAGTGACTGCTGCCAGTGCGAGTGCTGGGTCACCCATCTCGACCAGGCCATGCTCGGACACCCGGCGCATCAGCGGGCGAGGTAACCATGCCGACCGACGCGCCCCGCGAGCACCTGTCCGAGACGGGCACGGTCTATGTGACGATGGCCGCGACCGCGGCGCAGGCGGCGGTGTGATGCGAACCAACGACGAGAGCAAGCTGCCACGGTGGGCGCAGCAAGAAATGACCCGGCTGCGCGACCGGCTACGCGAGGACGTGGCGTACTGGAAGGCCAAGGCGCACCAGGCCACCACGCCGGGGGAGTCGGACACCATCCTCGTGGATGGCATGGCCGAGCATGGCTTGCCGGCCGGCAGCCTCGTGCGCTTCATGCTGTGGTGCCTCGAACCGGAGGGCGCGCACACGCAGACCTTCATCGACGTGCGGGTCAAGGATGACCGACTGGAGCTGACGGCCGGTGACGTGGTCCCGGTCATCCGGCCGGCCGCGCCTACCATCTCGGGTGGCCTGGACGTAACTGGCTACCCGCCCGCGATGCAGGTCGAGCCACGCGCATCCAACACCATCTACGTTCGGGTGCGCTGATGGTCGCGGACAGCGCCAAGCCGATCCCCGAACGCGCGATGGGCTGCCTGCTCGGCGTGTCCGTGGGCGACCAGCTCGGCTACCCCATCGAGTTCCAGCGCGGACCCTTCCCGCCTGCGCCACCGGCCGCGGTCGGGCCGCACCATTCCGACGACACGCAGATGACCCTGTTCGTGGCCGAGGGGCTAGCGTACCGGGCCACGCTGCGCGGGCAAGCTGCCGCCATGCTGCGCTGGTACTCGACGCAAGACCTGGCGCGCGTGGGCTCGCCGTTCTACTTCGGCGCGCTCGATGACGACCGCATCGTGCCCGGCCTGTCGCGCCGGCTGCTCGATGACTCGCGTCTGCACGTCGACCGTGCGCCGGGCTCGACCTGCCTGATGTCCCTGGCCGCGCTCGCGCTGCGCGCCGACGGCCGACACCCGGCGGCCAACGACTCGGCTGGCTGTGGCGTGGTCATGCGTTCAGCACCCTACGGCCTGGTGGCCGGGCTGCCGCGTCACGCGGCGTTCGACTTCGCCTGCGCATCCGGGCAGCTCACGCACGGCAACGTGCGCGGCTGGCTGCCGGGCGGGTTCCTGGCTGCGACTGTGTGGGGGCTGGTGCGTGGGGAGCCGCTGCCGGACGCGCTGCGCCTGGCCGAGCACCTGTGCGCTGAGCGAGCTGGCGACCAGCACGCGCTGCTTGGGCTGCTGAACGGGGCGGTCGCCTTGGGCGCAGCCACCGGGCCGGGCGGGTTCCTGGGCTCGGACGCGACCGCGGCCGACTTGTCCAGGCAGCTTGGTGGAGGCTGGGTGGGTGACCAGGCGCTCGCCTGGGGCATCGCCGCTGCCGCCTCGTGCTGGTGCGGGGGCGAGCTTCCAAGCCCGCAGCGGGTTGGCCTGGCGCTGTGGCGGGCCGCTGCGCACGCGGGCGACTCGGACAGCACGGCGTCGATAGCCGGTGCCTTGATCGGAGCCATGGCCGGTGTGGACTGCCTACCGCCTGTCTGGGTGGCCGGAGTCGAGATGGGGCTGGAGCTGCGCGGGCTGGCCGGCGCGCTGTCGGGAGTGACCAGGTGAACCAGGCACGCGCAGTGTACGTCTGCCAGTGGGGGCATCTCACCGAGACGCATGGCCGGCGCTTCATCCGGTCCTGTCCACGCAAGACGACGCACGCGGAACGCGGCTGCGTCGCGCGCCCTGGTCGGTTGACCTCGTGTCGCTACCCGGCGATGCGCTTGGCTCCAGCGGTCGCCACCATGGTCGGGCTCGTCCAGCCGCGTAACCAGGCAGAGTGGGGTCAGGTAGCTTGGGACCGGGTAAACGATGCCGGGTTCGCCGTGCTGCGCGAGTTCGGCTGGCCGAGCGATGGTGCCTGGCAAGCGTCGTGGAAGGGTGGTCGCTGAATGATACTAGTTGTCTGTCCAGCGGGTCACGTTGACGCACTGTCCGCACTGTCCGACTTCGACTACTTACCCCGAGGAGTGATGTGCCCGCGCTGCTGTCGGGCTGGCATCATCCGAGGCTGCTACTTCGCGCGTTTGGCCGATCCGGCGGTGCTCACCGTGTTCGAGCTGGCGATGCGTGGGGGTAGCAGTTCGAGTGGTGAGCGCTGGTCGGCGCTCGCTGCCGCGCAGGAAGTCTGGGACGTGAGACACGGCGTGCTCGCCGAGATGTTGAAGTGAAGAAGGGCCGGCGACACGTCAAGGGGAGCGACCAAGAGGTGCGGCTTTCCTGCGCTGAAAAGAGTTGCTGCTCCAAGAAGATTAAGGTCGAGGAGGCGCGTGTGATCGCCAACCTGCTCAAGACCAAGATCAACAAGATGGAGCTGGAGCTGGATCACGCCAAGCTGACCGGCCGGCTCAAGACGGGCAGTCCGAACCTGCCCAATTTCGTGCGCGTCAAGGCAACGTGACCACGCGGTCCTGGCTGGTCTGCCTATCCGACGTACTCGCCACGCTCGCCGGTTACGCGCTCGTTCAAGCTGGTGTCCGTTGTGCTGAGGTCGTGCTCATTGAGCACCGCGGTTGACCTTCCCGTCTGATGCTGTCAGCATAAATCCCTGCGGTCCCACAAGCCGCTGAAATCCATGGGTCAAAGAGCAATCACCAGAGAGAACTACGACGCCATGCTGGCAGCCTTCCGGTCCATAGCTGCCGAAGGCAAGCAGATGAACTGGGAGGAAGCCGCAAGAAGGGCTGGCTGCGACAGCCGAACTGCCCGCCGCGCCTACCATCTCGGGTGGCCTGGACGTAACTGGCTACCCGCCCGCGAGGTGCTGGCGGATGAGCAGTTCCACGCACGCGCTGCACGCATGGAGCTGGAGATCGCTGGGGTCATGGAGCAGCTCGGTCTGCTCACGGTCGAGCAGACCGAAGCCGCTGCCGCGCTGGCCGCGGCACGCCAGGCCGCGACCGACAAGCTGGAGCAGGCCGAGGTCGGTGCGCGCAGGCGCATCGCCGACCTGTTCGAGAAGGCGCACATGGACGGGATGGAGCAGGCGGCGGATGAGGCGCTGCTCTCCAAGTCCGCACGCAAGAACGCGATGAACGCGCAGGGCTTCGTGGCGATGGCCTGGGGCACGGCCAAGGTGCTCGCCGAGAAGATCGGCAAGATGGTCCGCGAAGACAACCTGTCGCAGAAGAACATGCTGATGCTCATGAAGGAGCTGGTGCGTGCGACCCGCGAGGTGAACATGGCCTCACGCCTGGCCATCGAGCTGGAGCGGCTGCGCGTGGGCGACCCGACCGAGATCGTGGGCGTGAAGCTGGAGCCACCGTCCATCGAGGAAGCTGCGCGCGACATCGAGCACGCCGCTGAGCTGCTGGCCATGGCGCGCCGTCGGCATCCGCTGGCGCACCCGACCACGGGTGACACGGCGGTCGTCGTGGTGGACGGCGCTGGCGAAGGGCATGGCAGTAACGGCAACGGGAACGGAAACGGGCAAGTCCACTAGCATGGTCGACTTCAGTGGAGAGCCTGGTGCGGGTAATGCGCCTGCTTGTCCGGCGTGCGGAGCGATGGTCGTCAAGCCCGGCCTGTGTCTGAACTGCGGGCTGGCCGTGACTATGACGGGCCGTCGCATCATGCAGGACGAAAAGGGCGTGCGCGAGCTGCCGCCTGAGCGTGAAGGGGGCGACCCGCGTGGTGAGGCCGGGCTGGCCATGCTGAGCGCGAAGTCCGCAGCCGAAGCCATCGTGCGGATTCGGATGGGGCCGGAGTGGCTGGAGATGCTGAAGGAGGACATGGGCGAGGATGTTGCCCAGCAGGCGCTCGACTTCCAGGCGCAGGAGGAGGAGAAGGCCATCACGGCGCAGCGAGCCGCACACTACAAGCGCCTGTTGCCACCGACCTTGCGCGCGCACTACTGCCCCGAGTGCCGTGCGTTCGCCACCGCAGCGAACCGGCTTCAGGATGCTTGCCAGCAAGGGCACCGCGTGCCAGCCGGCGGCGTCGCGCGCGAGTACGTGCTGGCTGAATCGGTTGCCGAGGGCTACTGGCGCGAAGGTGTCCTCGCCGCCATCGCGCTCATGGTCCACTTCGACATGAACGGCAGCAGCGAGGGCGACTACGCTTCGGCCGCATCGCACCTGTCCGCGCTGCTCAACCGCGGGCGCGCGGCGTCCCAGCCGCAGCCCGAGCAGCCGATGATGGCCGTGTCGTTTCCGAGCGACGGGCCTGTCGTGCGGGACCTGTAGTGCAGGGCGCGCCGGTACTCGAAGGCTGGCGACGCGCACGCGGCGGGCTCGACCGGCTGCGCCCGCTCGCACTCTCCGACCCGGCGCTGTTCAACGCCATGATCATCCGTGACGAGACGACGGGTGAGCCGATTCACCTGGCCCCGATGCACGAGGCTTGGCACGACCTGATTGACCAGCATGACCGCCTGGTGATCTGGTCGCACACCGAGGCAGGCAAGAGTCAGCAGGTGTCCATCGGCCGGACGCTCTACGAGCTGGGCCGCAACAACTCCTGCCGCGTGGCCATCGTGTCCAACACGCACGGGCAGGCAGCGAAGCTGATCAGGTCCATCTCGAAGTACATCGAGCAGTCGGATGAGCTGCGCGCGATCACCGGGCTGCGCCCTGGCGACCCTTGGTCAGCCAACCAGCTCTACGTCCAGCGCCCGCTGATCTCCAAGGATCCGAGCGTGCAGGCGTGCGGCATCGGCGGCAACATCCTCGGCGCTCGCGTCGACTTCTTGATCCTCGATGACGTGCTCGACTACGAGAACTGCCGGACAGCCGACCAGCGCAAGAAGCTGATCGAGTGGTACGACGCCACGCTGGCCGGTCGCCTCACCGCGACTGCGCGCGTGTGCGTGGTCGGCACCGCGTTCAACCCGGATGACCTGCTGCACAACCTTGCTCGGCGACAGGGCTGGAAGGCCGTGCGCTACCCGGTCATCAACGAAACGACCGGCACGCCGCGCTGGCCCGAGCGTTGGCCACAGGAGCGCATCGAGCGCGCACGACAGGACCGTGGTCCCATCGAGTTCGCGCGGCAGATGCTCTGCAAGCCACGCACGGACGAGGAGGCTCGGTTCCGCTGGGAGTGGATCGCCAAGTGCCTTGCGCGCGGCAACGGTCGCCGGCTGGCCTACGGGCTTCAGTCCGTGCCGCCCGGCTGCCGCGTGGTCACGGGCGTTGACCTTGGTGTGCAGCAGCACAGCTCGGCCGACCTCACGGTGATGACGACGATCATCATCCACCCGAACGAGGACCGCGAGATCCTGAACATCGAGAGCGGGCGCTGGAGTGGCCCCGACATCGTGGGGCGCATCATCGACCAGCACCGGCGCTACCAGTCCATCGTGGTGGTCGAGAACAACGCGGCGCAGGACTATATCCGGCAGTTCGCACGCGGGCAGTCAGCCGTGCCCATCCGCGGCTACACGACCGGGCGCACGAAGGCGCACCCCGAGTTCGGCGTCGAGGGCATCGCCACCGAGCTGTCGATGGGCAAGTGGATCATTCCGTGCGATGGCGACCAGCGACACCCGGAGGTCGAGGCGCTGCTGAACGAGATGCTCTACTACGAACCGACCGCGCACACCGGCGACCGGTTGATGTCCCTGTTCTTCGCTCGTGAGGGCGCGCGCATGACCGGGGCGAAGGCGGCGACCGGCCGGCTGGACCTTCAGAGCCGGTAAACAGGTAGCCGACCGGGCAAGACAGGACGGATGGACACCAGGGATACCAGCGTTGAGGCGTACCAGCAGGCCGAGGCCGAAGGGCTGCTGACCAAGGAGCGGGCCGCGGTGTTCCGCGTGCTGCGTGAAGCCGTGACTTCCCTGAACGGCGATATGACCGGGCGCGAGGTTGATCAGGTGCTCGGCTCGGTGGACGCGCACAAGCGGCTGTCCGAGCTGCTGCGGCAAGGGCTGGCGGTCGATGCGATGACCCGCGCCTGCCGCGTGACCGGCCGGCGTGCGATTGCCTGGCGTGCCGTGCTCGGCGTCTACCCGCGCCCGCTCAAGGGGACGCGCAACGCGTGCCCACAGTGCAAGAGCGTGGTGACGGCGTGCGCCCACTGCGCGCGCTGCCCAGCATGCGGCGCATCCCGCGCCGCGCTTCCGGTGCCGACAGACAACGGGCCGCTGTTCAGCCGCTAGGGTAGAATCCAACCGTGATGAGCAAGGTCGAGACAGAGCAGCGTGCGCGCGAGGAGCTTGGAGCCGTGCGCTTTACCTGCCTCGCATGCGAGCGCACGCACACGATCCACATCCAGGGTCGCGAGCTGTCCAAGGCTTACGTCTTCGCCATCCGCATGACCCCTTGTCCGTGCGGTGGGATCATCACCGCGCGCCGCGCCGGGTTCGACTTGGACGAGAACGGGCTGGAGGGGCGACTGTGAGCGAGACGGACGAGAAGCGGATGGTCGAGGTGCAGGAGCTAATCGACTCCGTGCCGATGCGCGTGGCGACTGAGCAGCCAGGTGGGCCGATGCGTGTGCCCAAGAAGGGCAAGCTGTCCTGCTCGTGCTGCGGTGCGTCGCAAGAGCTGGAGGAGGGCGACGAGGTGGCGCTGGAGCACGAGCCGAGCTGCCAGTACCACGCGCGCTCGTTCGAGGAGGAAGTCGAGGCCGAAGCGCGTGAGCTGGCGTGGGCCGCGCTGCCAGAGATGAATCGGGCAGTCTTCCGCAAGGATGCGCAGCGCAAGGTGACGCGTACCCCGCGCAAGCAGGTCAAGCTGCCTGGCGTGGACGAGACGACCAAGCCGTGAAGATCCTGCTGACCACCGGGATGGTCACGCACGCTGTCGGTGCGCCAGGTCCGGTGTCGGCCGCGCGCGGGCAGGACTTGGAGGTTTGGGTGCTCGGCGACGACGGCACGCGCATGAAGCTCAACAACGTGCTCTCGCTTACCATGCGCTGCGACGGTCGGCAGAACCGCCTCACGGTCGAGCTGGTGTTGCAAGGCGTCGAGGTCGAGAACGTGGTGGCCGAGCTGCGGGCGCTCGACACGTTCGACGAGCTGGCTGCGCGGGCACGTGATAGCGTGAAGCCATGAGCCAGCCGGACGCCTGGAGAAACATGGCCGGAGCCATCGACTACAAAGTCTACGGCGACCGCATCGGCCGAATGGGCATGTCCCCGCGCCAGATGGAGATGAACCGCCGCTGGGCGGTCTACTGCTGCGCCAGCTACGACGCGCGCACCTGCGACTGGGACGGCACCAAGCGCGCCGACTCTGTGGAGCGCGAGGCCATCGCGCAGCAGGGCTTCATCCCGCCCGGCTTCTACGACGCGGGCGGGCAGATGGCCGACCTGCCGCTCAAGTTCCGCCGCCCAAGCGCGCCCTACCATCTCGGCAAGGTCATCACCGACCGCTTCACCGGGCTCCTGTTCAGCGAGCGTCGGCACCCACGCCTCGGGTCGACCGACCCGGTGACCGACGACTTCGCTGACGCGCTCGCCGAGGCCGCTCGCCTCTGGCCGGCGCTGATCAAGGCGCGTACCTACGGCGGTGCCACGGGTTCAGTTTGCACCAGCTTCCAGTTCTCCGCGGGCAAGCCTGTCGTCGAGGTCCATGACCCGCGGTGGGTGTTCCCCGAGTTCGAGGACCGCATCACGCACAAGCTGGCCAGCTTCGAGAAGCGGTACATGTACCCGCGCGAGATCCGCGACCCACAGACCGGGCGCTGGATCACGACGTGGTGGTGGTATCGCCGCGTGGTCGACTCGGCGCGCGACGTGGTGTTCGCACCTGTGCCGGTCGGCCGCGGCGAGGAGCCGCAGTGGATCGAGCTGTCGGTGGCTGAGCATGGGCTTGGCTACTGCCCTGCGGTCTGGACACAGAACCTTCCAGTCGATGACGACATCGACGGTGAGCCGGACATCCATGGGGTCTACGACCTGCTCGAATCCATCGACACGCTGCTGTCCCAGGCACAGCGCGGCGTGGTCGCGAACTGCGACCCGACTGCCGTGCTCGAAGGCGTGGGCGACCTGGAGATCCCGCAGCTTCGCAAGGGCAGCGGCAACGCCATCAAGCTGCCGCAGGGTACGTTTCGCTACGCCGAGATCACCGGCAGCGGGCCGCTGGCTGCACGCGAGATGGTCGGCGAGCTGCGTGGCTACGCGCTGGAGGTCGCGCAGTGCGTTCTGGAGCAGCCGGACATGGGGCAGGCTACGGCGACCGAGGTCAACAAGCGGTACGAGTCGATGCTGGCCAAGGCCGACGTGCTGCGCGAGCAGTACGGGCAGCGGCTCATTGCACCGCTCATGGACATGATGGTCACCGCCGCCACGCGCCTCGGCAAGAGTCGCGTCGAGGGTGACAGCCTGGTACGTTACGCTATCAAGTTGCCGCCGCGTATGGCCAAGGACGGCACGCGCGTTGAGCGCAAGCCGCCCGAGAACCCCGAAGCCGTGACGGTCCATTGGCCCGGCTACTTCGACACGTCCATCCAAGATGCGCAGACCGCGGCGACCGCCGTGGGTGCAGCCAAGGCAACCGGCGTGCTCGACGACGAGAACGCAGCCAAGTTCCTGGCCCCTTACTTCCGGGTCGAGGACGTGGATGCCATGCTTGTCGCAGCGCGTCGTGAGTCGGGCATGTCCCAGGCTTCGGTCGACTCCGACCTGATGCGCCTGAACGGCGTGAGCGAGGACGACATGGGCGCGGGCGCGCGCCCGGCCGCAGCCGGTGCCAACCTGCCGCCCGATGCGCAGGTGGCTTCCGCGTCACCGACTAACGCGGGCGTGCCGCTCGGCACCAAGTTCTTCCAGTACGAGATCGAGGGCGGGCTCGTGACCATCAACGAGGTGCGCGCGTCCAAGGGGATGGGGCCGAAGGTCGATGGCGAGCTGACCTTGCCCGAGTACCGCGCCAAGTATCCGGCGGTGTTCGCTCCGATGGACGATTCTGGTGGGCCATCCATGAAAACCGGCGGGGAATCGGGCAAGCCTGGTGAGTGATGGGAAGACGCAGGCGCGCAGCCGAGGGCTGGCTCACGGTCAGCGAGTTCGTCGAGCTGGTCGGCATCCATGGCCAGGGCAAGAACGCGGTCGACAACGCACGCGTACTGCTGGCCGAGTTCGCCTTCGAGGGTGAGGACGCCGCCATCGAGGTCGAGCGCGACGGTCGTCCGCTCACCGAGCTGGGCTTCCGTGCGGTGCCGACCGGCAGGCCGGCAGACGGGCATCGACCTGGCCTTGGCGGACTGGTCGAAATCCGCATCCGCGACCGCGCACGCTTTGACGAGGTGGTTGAGCGCATGCACGCAGCGGCCACGTTCACCGAGCTGGAGAAGCGCGCCGGTGGTGGCACCGTCACCACGTCCTTCGCGGAAGTGCTGCGCGCGCCCAAGGTGATCGACGCCATCCGCGAGAACAATATGCGTGAGGCGGTCAAGGCTGCCGGGTTCACCGAGCTGGAGAAGCGCGCTCCGGCCAAGCCGGCAACGTGATGATCACGTGAGCCGCGCGCGCGAGAACCGGGCGAAGGGTCGGAAGAACGGTGTCCGCCCGCGCACCGACCGGCAGCGTGCCGCGGCGACCTTCCGCGAGCTGGGCAAGCGCGGGACCGTTTCCAAAGGGAAGACCATCATTCGCGGTCGGGAAACCGAAGTCCAGTTGGTGCGTCCCGATGGCACGCTTGAACACTTCACCTACATGGACGACATTCTCGGGGAGTCATGATCATCGCGGTCGATTTCGACGGGACCATCGTGCAGCAGGACGGCCGGCGCTATGACGACGTGGAGACGCCGCTGGTGTTCATGCCCGGCGCGCGTGAGGCGCTGCAAGCGTTCAAGCGTGCGCGCCACACGCTCGTGCTCTGGTCGGGCCGAGCGCGCATGTCGCTGCGCGACCCGCTCTACCTCGACCCGCTCGTGCGCGCAGGCATCAAGACGCCGCGCCCGCGCGTGCCCGAGGAGTACCGACTGAACGAGGCACGCTACAGGCAGATGCTCTCGTTCGTCACGCGCGAGCTAGCTGGCGTCTTCGACTACATCTACCAGGGCGGCGAGATCGACAAGCCTGGCGTGGACCTGTTCATCGACGACATCGCCGTGCGCTTCGGTGCCGGGCTGGGTGGGCTGGCCTGGCGTGAGCTGTCGCGCGTGTACGGGCAGCCGGATGGGAGCGCGCGCTGATGAGCACGATTGACCGGATGATAGTGCTGGCAGCGGAGGAGTCGTTGCGCGGGGCGCGCAACGACGAGGACAACGCCTGGCTGGCCTGGCACAAGGCCAAGGAGGCGCGTCGGCTGGCCGAGGAGAACCTGCTACGGGTTCGGCGCATCGCGGCCGGGCCTCGTGTAGAATCGACGCCATGAGCAAGCCCGAGAACATCCACCGGCGACAGCTATTCGGTGGGCGCACCACGGCCGAGGAGGTCCACCGCTCACACTTCCCGCCCGACGCGCGTTGCCAGTGCGGCTCACGGAAGGTGGCCATTCGGGCGCGCACCTTCATGCCGCTGTTCGACTTCCTGAAGGACTACGCGCAGGCGGCCATGGCGCTGGCAGCGCAGCATGGCGGGCAGCTTCCTTGCGTGGACCTGCGCGGTCCGGGCAACCGCCCGGTCAAGCATGTCCGGCTCGGCGAGGTCTACGGCTGCGATGGCTGCAAGGCGCTGCTGGAGAAGACGCTGGCCAAGGGGCCGAGCTACGTGGTGGTCGACATCGAGCGCGGCCCTGGCCCCGAGCGGTCGATCATCCAGGTGCCTGGCGGGGTCGGTGACTGATGTCGGAGGTGCTCGCCAAGCACGTCAAGCTGAAGCGCGACATGGACGCCGAGCAGAAGGCGGACGAGGAAGA
>Ga0315288_10001324_pt1 | contig 31910 bp, 30 predicted proteins | sample YL17G11_20_MG_FD_203454 | JGI IMG/M metagenome (GOLD analysis project Ga0315288, IMG submission 203454) | Sediment microbial communities from Yellowstone Lake, YNP, Wyoming, USA - YL17G11_20 | ecosystem: Environmental > Aquatic > Freshwater > Lake > Sediment | place: USA: Wyoming | collected...
GATGACGAGCAGCTCCGGAGTGGCATACTGCACAAGTTGATGGTCATCGGCGAAGCGGCTTCAAGGCTCCCGGCGGATTTCCGGGCCCGATATCCGGACGTGGAGTGGGGCGACATCGTTGGATTCCGGAATATCATCGTCCACGAGTACTTCTCGGTCCGTTGGCCCACGGTATGGGCAACGGCCACGAAGGACGTGCCGGCGCTTCGCGAGCGAATTACGGAAATACTGAATCGCGAGTATCCGCCTGACGCTCAGGCCTGACCGATGCCGAACCGGTCACGGTTCGGAGAGGCCGGAAAGAACTGACGGAATGAGAACTCGATAGAGGAGAGACAATGGATAAACTCGTACACTGGGACATACCGTCAACCGACCTGGCCAAGAGCACTGACTTCTACACCAAGCTGTTCGGGTGGAAGGTTCAGGTCTGGGCCGAAGACTACATGCTGTTCGAGGTTGAAGAAGGCGTCGGCGGCGCATTCATGAAGGTCGCCAAGATACCTGAGCCGTGCATCCGGGTCTATGTCGGAGTCGCGGACGTGGCTGCGGCGCTGACCAAGGCCGAGACCCTCGGCGCAAAGATGGCTCAGACCAAGGCCGCAATCGGCGGCGGCATGGGTTTTTACGGGTCATTCATTGACCCCTGCGGCTGTCTTATCGGTCTCTGGTCGCAGACGTAGGCCAGCTCAAGCCACAAGCTACAAGCTCAAGCTGAGATGATAGGGGCGCGCCCGCCCGCTGGCCCTGTCGCGCCAGCGACACGGGCCTCGGGGGAAACCGCGCCCTTGCTTTTCCGAGCGCTTCTTTTCTGAACCCGTGCTGCTCGATTGTCTCCTGACTACACCACTCTGCGTTTTCCGCCGGGATCCTAGCCGGAATCCCAGCCCTTGACAGGACGATGGCTGGTGTTAGACTTCGCATGAAGGCAACCGGTGTGAGCGGACCGGACCGCTCTCGGGCATGAGAATGCCCGGAAAGGAATCGTGAAACACCTCACGATAGCAGTCAGAATCCTCGTCCTTTTATTGGCGGCAATCGCTCAAGTTCATGCCCTGTACCTCGAGCGCACGATTCCGGTGTGCGTGCCGCACCAGAACGGCGCAGCCTACTGGCCCACGACCCTGGTCTATGATTCGCTTCACGACCGGCTCCACGCCTACGGCCGCTTTGGCTGGTCCGCGGTGGTTGACTGCGCCTTGAACCGCGTGGTCGAAGACGTGCCGGTTGCTACAACCGGCTTGTGGGCAGATTATGGCCGTTCGCTGTGGAGCCGGACCAATGACAAGGTCTATCTTCGGACCGAGCACGACGTTACCATCATCAATTCTCTTGACAGCGTTGTAGCCTGGGTGCCGGCCGGGCGATACGGTCCGGCCGGAATTGCGTTTAACGACTCTGAAAATTGCCTGGCCGTTACGCAGTTGGCCGTCACGCAGGCGGACACCAGCAAGCTCCTGATAGTTGACGGGCAGACCGACATGGTGCGAGCGGTCATCAGCACGGGCGGGTTTCCTTACCTTGTCGCGTGGGACTGGCTGGACAACCGGTATTACGTCGTCCAGTCGGCGCAATACGACCTATCAGGACCCACTTACATGGCGGTCATTGACGGCGCCACAAACGTGGTCATGGACACCTTCCTTGTGCTCGCTCCCAGCAACCCGTACGAGCATGCCCAGGACCTGGCTTACGTTCCGCAGGACCAGAAGGTCTATGTCGGCATGAATTGCCATGTAGTCGCAATTGATACGCGCACCAATCGGCCGGTGAAGGAGTTGCCCTTTAGCGGAGGAGACCGGCCCAGGTTGATTTGGCATCCGACTCGCGACAAGCTCTACTGCCTTGGCGAGACCATGTTGGTGGTTGATTGCCGCAACGATAGCATCGTCGCCCGCGCGCCGCTGCATGCTCGGGATTGGCCGCTGTCGCCGGCTTTGGACCTGACCGATGACCTGCTGTATGTCGTGGGCGATACCGGCTCATCAATCTACACCGTGGATTGTCGGACCGACAGCATCATCTCCCGGGTGCGGGTTGCCGTCATACAACCGTACTATCAATACAGCGTTCCGGACATGGTGTGGTCGCCACGCCATGACGTCATCTATGCCGCGCTTCCCCTGGACGTCATTCTGGTGATTGACGGGTCCACGAATCGGATAATCGACTCCATCTCGGCAAATCGGGTCAGCACGACGGTGCTCTGGAATCCGGCGAGAGACCGCCTGTACGTCCGGGCCCCACGTTCTGCACCCCTGAACGATGACTGGCTAATGAGCGTTGACGGTGCAACCGGCCGGACCGACCATTGGATTCGGGTCGGGCTTGGCTGGGGCAGCATGTGCATGAACTCAGGCGGGCAGAAGCTGTATTGCACAAATGAAAATGACGGCACGGTTGGGGTTGTTGACTGCGTTGCTGAAACGCTGGTTGCGACGATTCCCGTGCCATACCCGACCTGGCTGGCGCTCAATCGCTCCAGGAACTGGCTTTACTGCTGCTCCTACGACTCGCTACATGCAATGGGCTACCTCGTGGTAATCGATTGCGCCGGCGTTACAGTCATTGCCCGGGTGCAACTGCCGTACAATTCTCCACAGTATGCGGTATGGCATCCCGGTGTGAACAAAGTCTACGTCGTGGACGTCCAGGGCTTCCAGGGTTTTGTCGAGATCATTGACGCGGCCACAAATCAGTTGCTTGCGACCCTGACAGACTGCAGCATGGCCAGGCCGCCGGCGTGCAATACGCGGAACAACAAGCTCTACGTCCCTGAGTTGTTCGGTCTCGCTGTTTACGATGCAGTGACGGATGTTCTCATCAAGCGATATCCGGAAGTCGGGACCGCATGGTCACCCGTCTGGCTACCGGGTGTGAACAAAGTCTATGTTGGCTCCGACCTCCAGGGAGGTGTCGCGGTCCTGGATGGCGAGACCGACAGTGTTATCAAAGTGCTTCCCGTTTCGGGCCAGGTGACGGATTTGGCCGTGGATTCAGTCGCAAATCGAGTCTACGCGAATTTCAGCAACGGGTCCGAGGGCGGCGGTCTTGTCGTGATTGATGGCGTCCGGGATTCGATTGTCGGCATTGCGGCATGTCCTAACTACTTCGACTTCACGGGTTACACTCGAACCATCGCGGTCAATCCGAGTGCAAACCGGGTCTACCTCGCGGGGGTGGAACATGTCTTCGCTCTGCATGATGAGAACCAAGGAATCGCTCAGCAGCCGGGTCTGCCGCCGGACGTGACTTCGTTCACCTGCCTGCCCAGTATTGCGACCCGCGTGATGACGGTCAGGGCCGAGTTGAGAACAAGGGAACTTTTGAAGCTGACGATCTTTGACCGAACCGGGCGACAAGTCAAGTCCTTCGGGCCAGTGAATGCCGCCGGCCTGGTCACATGGCGCTGGAACGGCGACGACGATGCCGGTCGGCGGCTGGCCGGAGGCGTCTACTTTGTGCGACTGCAAGTCAGCCAGGAAAGCCTGACCCGGAAGGTCGTGCTCGCACAACACGACTGAGCGTCCACTCGAATTCCGGGGGAAATCGCGGACAACCACGGTCCTCAGCACGTCGCGTCGCCGTCGTCAACCACGAAATAGCCCGGTCTTCTTACCCGGAATGACCGGCTGAGGAACGACTACCCGGCCTTGGCTGGTGTTCTTCTGCCCGGAATTATTGTGCAGTCAGGGGGCTAGCCCGGGGTCAGCCCCCTCCCCGGCCCCCCTCGCTACCTGGCACGTCAGGTTAAGTGCCGGTAGCTGGGGCGAATACACATGCGTTGGCTGACCCACTTCAGGCAGAGGCCAAGGGTGTTGAAGCCGAGTTTCTCGGCGTTCTTCACTGTCGTGCAGAAACAGCTCGAATTCGCCTCCGAAACCCCAGCGGGGTGGAGAGCGGAGGGGAGGACGAGGTCAGAAGCCGAAGCTGAGGGAGCAAGAGAGTAGGGGAGCGAGGGAGTGAGACAAGGCGAACTCAGAAGGCAGAAATCTGAATACTGAAGGCAGAATGACCAAGAAGTGGTCAAGTGGTCCAGTGGTTAGGTGGTCAAGTGCGAACCCAGGCGTGCGAGAACAGCTCGAACGTCCGAGAGCTGGGTGAAGCACTGGGTGAAGGGCTGGGTGAAGAGCTGGGTGAAGAGCTGGGTGAAGGGCTCACCCAAGAGCTGGGTGAAGAGCTCACCCAAGGACTGGGTGAAGAGCTGGGTGAAGGGCTCACCCAGGGACTGGGGGATGAGCTGGGTGAAGCACTGGGGGATGCACTCACCCAAGCACTGGGGGAAGCACTGGGGGATGCACTCACCCAAGCACTGGGGGAAGCACTGGGGGAAGCACTGGGTGGAGCGGTGCCCTTGAAACCGGCTCGATTGCTAAGTTGCTGAATCGACTGGCGCTAGGCCAAGAACGCTTGATTTTGAGCCTGAGGGCCATCCTGGCCATGATATAGCTCAGGAGCTATGTTCGTGACGAGCAATGACCAAGCACCAATGACCAACCAAGCTCCAAGCCACCCCTCTGCGAACTCTGCGTTCGGATAGATTCCGAGTCGGTGCTTATCTGTGTTAATCTGTGGTTCCACAAGTGCACAAGCAAGCAAGTGCGCATGTGCGCAGGGAACGATACCCGCCCGCGCACTTGTGACTTGCGCTCTTGCGCTCTGGTGGTCTGCGGATTCGATTCGGGTCCCGCGCGATTAGTAGCTCAGCTCGAGTTTTCGGGTCGCGACGAAGCTGGCCGTGCTCAGGCGGCAGAAATAGACACCTGGGCTGAGCCGCCGGCCCTGTCCGTCGCAGCCGTCCCAGACCAGCCGCGCCGGGCCGGCCGGGAAACTGCCGCTGGCCAGTACTCGGACGAGTTGCCCGGCCGCGTCGTAGACCGCGAGCCGGACCTGTCCCGACCGGTCGAGTGCAAAGCTGATGCCGGTCCGGGACGAGAAGGGACTGGGGCGCGGCGCGTCGAGGCGCGTTGCGGCGGGCGCCATCGGCGGCGCTTCTTCGACTGCATAGGGCTCGCCCAGGTCCTGCATGACCTTGAGCGCAACCGGGCGGGCTTCGGCGTCCTTCGCGTAGTAGAACGGGAAGCCGAAGAATACCACCCGGCCCGGGGCATTGTGCCAGCGGACACCGACCGGCCGGCCCTGGAACGAGTCGCCGGAGAAGGAGTTGAAGGTGAGCGTAGTTTCGGCGTCGCGCAGGACAAAGGCGTCCACGAACGGCAGCCGGCCGTGCATACTGGACAGCATCTTCGCCGAGTCAATCGTCAGGTCGGGGTACCCGGAATGGCCGGTCGCGCCGATGAAATCCTGAGGTGGAGACTCGCCGGCTCCGCTGAGATGCAGGCAGTCATAGGGGAACTGACCGGCAATGAAAGTGTAGGGGTATCGGCCAACGCCGTTCATCAGACCATAGACCGGCTTCCAGCCGGTGAGCCAGAGCCGGCCGCCGTGGGCGACGTAGTTGGCCAGGCCCGAGACCGCGGGAAAGATGCGCTGTTCCTGGAAGTCATCCGCGTGCCAGACAATCGTGGAATAGGGGCCGACGTCGCCGGCCAGCGGAACGCCCTGTGTTCGCGCGTCCCAGTCGGTGTAGCCGAATCCGTGGAGCATCGTGTGATAGAATGCATCAACCTGCGCGTCGTTCGGATTGCCCGGCGTGCCGTTGCCGTCTCGGGTCTCATCCACCAGCAGGATGCCGTGGTCCAGGGTAATCGGCTTGCCGCGCACCTCGGACGACTGGTTGCTCTCCTGCGCGCCCGTGTCCACCGCGGTAACCACGTAGTAGTACATCGTGTCGGATGCCAGTGCGGTATCGCGATACAGGGAGTCGGTGAGCACCGCTGAGTTCAGCCGAACGTAGCCACCGCCAGCCGTGGTCGAGCGGTACAGGTCATAGCCGGCAAGGTCACGTTCGGAGTTGCGCAGCCAGGTGAGGCGCATCCCGCAGTAGAACGGCAACGCCGCGGGCGACGAAGGCGCCAATGGGACCGCGTTGGGCGCGGCTGAGCGGATACCGCTGAACAGGCCTTGATGCCCGGCCGCGTCGATTGCCCTGAGCTTCGCATAGTAGCGCGTCCCGTTCTGCAGACCGGTGATGTAAAGGCTGGTGACGAGTCCGAGCGAGACCGAGTCGGTCAGCGCGAGCGAATCCGTGCCCCAGAAAAGCCGGTACCCGGCAAGGTCCGGTTCGCTGTTCGCCCGCCACCGGGCGAACAGCGTGCCGCCGGCGCCGGCGTCCCAGAGCTGGAAGCTGTCTGGCGGGCCCGGAATGACCGAAAGCGAGGCCATTGTCGCGAGCCCCATCTTCGCTACTTCCGCAGCCAGCGGCATTGAGCAGAAGCCGATAGTGTCCGCAGTCGTATGATAGTAAGGGTAGAAATCGCCGTATTCGGCGCCGGCCGTACCGGCATAGCCGGAGGCGTGGAACGCAAGCTGGTCGCTGCCGTAGCTGCCGACAACCACTGCGTGGTCGAGTGTGGTATACAGGCCGGCCATCTCGTCCTCATACTGGGCCAGGGGCAGCGACGCGCGGTTGCAGTAGATCGCCACGCCGAACGCACCACCGGGCCAGGCAATCATGTCGAAGTTCAGCGCGCCGAGTACGTTGACGCCCTGACTGCGCATCAACTCTGCGTAGTGGAAGCTGCCCAGAATCCCTTGCTCTTCACCGGTGAAAGCGATGAACTTGAGCGTGATTTCCGGGTTCTCCCGAGCCATAATGCGGGCCGCCTCGATTGCCATCGCGGTGCCGGAGGCGTTGTCCTCAGCGCCCGGTGCGTTGTTGTCCGGGTCCTCGGACGTGCAGTCCATGTGGCCGCAAATGACAACCACCTTGGCGGGATTCGTGTGTCCGACAATCGTGCCGACGACATTGCGCCAGGTATCGCCCCATTCGGGATAAGAATCGAGCGCCACCGAATCCAGACCCAGCGTCGTGAAGTAGTCGAAGACATACTGCTCGGCACTCCGGCAACTGTCGGTCGGCGAGAATCGGGTCTGGAAGTCCTGAAGCCGCTGTATCTGCCCGCGAATCGAATCGGCATTCACCTTGTTCACCAGCCGCTGGACAAACGTGTCCGCAAAGCTCACGTGCGGCAAGTCAAGCCGCGACGGGAGCAGAATGGGGCGGGGCTTATCCGGCAGGGCGATAAGCTGAAATCCGCGCTGGGAGATGCGCTGCGCGGTTGCGGCATCGGCCTGCACCAGTGCGATGTTGCCGTCGCGGAACAGCAGCCGGTCGAGTTCGTCGAGGCGAGCCGCATCGCGACTCCAGACCAGATAGGCCGGGGCAGTGCCCGGGAGCGCCTTCGTCACGACCGGCACGTCCATGCGGGCCGAAGCCGACACGGCTGCGGGCGATGCCGGCGCCAGCAGGTAGTTGTCGGTCATGCCGAAGGTCTCGACGCCCAGGTCGTGCAGTCGTCCGAGCGCATCGGGCGCACGCGTGTCAAAGAGCAGCATCTGACCCGGCACTGACGCCAGGGCAGATGCGGTTACCGACAGCAACAGAACGAGCATTCTTCTCATGATTTCTCCATTCTCCCGAGTCCGGAAACAGCGAGGCCGACTCCGGCGCGGGACCAATTCATCGAAGACATGCTAACGTCGCGCCGGGCCAAAGTAAAGAGTTCCGGAATCCGAGTCTGAAACACAAAGACACAAAGAGCACCGAGGAGAACCCCAAAAGAAGATGAGATTCAAGGAGTCGAAGAATCCAGGAATCGAGTGGTTCACCAAACGGGATTCTAGGATTCAGGGATTCGAGTGGAATCTGCTTGACTCCCGGAATCCTTGATCCCTTGAGTCCTCGACTTCGGTCCTCAAATCCCGGAGTCCCCTTCAGGATTCTTGTGTCTTGGTGCCTTGGTGTTTGAAGTCCGGCTCGGGATTCGGGAGAGCGAGATTGCTTGACTTGCCTTGCGCATGCGGTATATTCGAGCCTGAAATGCGCAAAACCATTGACCCGGTTGTCCGGATTGCGCTGCTGACTATCGGGCTGGCCTGCTCAGCCGCGGCGGTGCTGATGCGCTATGCGCCGGCAAGCATCGTTGCCGAGAACGGTGACGTCCACTTCCACGTGTTCCGACCCGGCGGGCAGGCGTGGTTCACGATGCCGGTCTGGCTGCTGTGGCTGACGGTTCTTGTTGCGCTGGTCGTGATGCTGGCGCTCTCCCCGACCGGACGCCAGGCCGTAAACGGATTGCGCCGCACCCGGCGGTCTTTCCGGGCATGTGTGATAGCCGCCGGCCTTCTGTTGCTCACGATGCTGCCTGCGGTCTACAGCCGCACCAAGACCAGTGACCAGAGCATCGTCACGTATCTCTGTCTTGCGGGCATCGGGACTGCCGCGCTGCTGGTAAGCATCGGCCCGGCATTGGACTCCCCCTCGCGGCTGCTGCTCAAGGCCTATGACCGGCTGCTGGGCATGAGACCGGCCGTGTTCGTCACCCTTGCCGCGCTGCTGGTCTTGCTCGTTGCCAGCCTGGTTTCGTGGCGCGTGCTCGGGCTCGCGCCGAGGATTCACGACGACGTGGCCCAGTTGTTCCAGGCCCGGCTGTTCGCGAGCGGGCGGCTGTTCGCGGCTTCGCCGGGCGTGCCCCAGTTCTTCGACATGATGCTGATGATAAATGACGGCAAGTGGTATTCGCAATACCCGCCCGGGCACCCGCTGTTGCTGGCACTCGGGGTGCTCATCCGCGCGCCGTGGCTCATCAACCCGGTGCTGGGCGCGCTCACGGTGGTGGTCGCCTATCTTCTGGGCCGGGAAGCGTTCGACGAACACGTCGCCCGGCTCGGCACGTTGCTGCTTGCACTTTCGCCGTATCTCGTATTGACGTCCGGCCAGTTCATCAATCACTCTTCCTCGGCCTTTCTTGCGGCGCTGTTCATGTTGCTCTACTTTCGTTCCTTGAAGGGCGGTCTTGGACCAGCCCTGTTTGCCGGACTGGCGGCCGGGATGGTGATTCTGGTGCGGCCCTACACCGGACTGCTCATTGTCCTGCCCTTTGCGCTCGATGCCCTGTTCCGGTTCTTCCGCCAGCCCGGACGCAGCGCCGGCCGCTATGCGCTGATGGCGCTGGGCGGGTGCGTGATGGTTGGCTTGCTGATGGGCTACAACTACCTGACGAGCGGCAATGCCCTTGAGCTGGGTTATGTCACGCGCTACGGCGCAGGCCATGGCTTGGGATTCAACAAGAGCGGCTGGGGCCAGGCCTATACCCTGGCCCATGCCTTTGCTGCGACCGGGCTGGACCTGAATGCGGTGAACCGCTGGTTCTTCGAGCTGCCGATTCCCGGTCTGCTCTTCGTGGCGGTGCTTTTTGCGTCAGGACGGGCCCGCCGATACGACTACCTTCTGCTCGGAGTCTTCGCGTCGCTGGTCGCCGGCTATTTCTTCTACTGGTGGCACGCACTGCTTTCGGGTCCACGCTGGGAGTACGAGGCCCTGCCCGTCGTCGCCCTGCTCTTGGCCCGGGGAGTCCGGGTTCTGCCCGAGTTCGCACAGACCAGGCTCGGGTTTTCGGCGGAGCCGGTCCGGGTCCGGCACGGGCTGGGCCGGCTGTTCGTGCTCTGTTTCCTGAGCGTGGGCGCAGTAGCCGTGCCCTGCCTGATTCGCGACCTGCCCGGTACGTTCGGCACCAACCCGCGGACTGTTCAGACCGTGCGGCGCGCCGGACTGAAGCAGGCGCTGGTCGTTACGCCGCGCATGGGCGACGTGTTCTTGGAGAATCGGGTGCCGCCGGAAGGGGACGTGGTCTATGCCAAAGACCTCGGGCCGATGAACCCGCTGCTGGTTCGGGCGTTTCCCGGCCGCAAGCTCTACTACGCCAGCCTGGATACCCTGCGCGAGCTACCGGCCGAGTCCTTTGAGCAATCGGAGCTTAAGCAGGGGATTGACTCGGCCGCCGCCGAGCTTTCGCGGGCCGACCTGCGCCAGTACCGGTCCCTTTTCGTCCCGGCCGATGAACTGAGCGATGCATTCCAACCGGTGGCCCGGCGCGCGGGGTTGAAGATTGTGTCCTATCGCGCGCTCGACCGCATCTCGGTCGGCAAGAAGAACGTGGAGGGCATCAGCTTCCCGGCGATTGCGGCCTGGGTCTTCGGGGACCGCAGCGAGCACGTCGTGGTGTTCCAGGACATGGAGCGGGGCAGCACGTTCATCTCCGGCGCGCTGAAGTTCACCTACATCGGGGTTTCGGCCAACGGCCTGGTTGCGCTCTACGACGTCCGGCCCACGCGCTAGCCGCGACGCTTCGTCCCGAGCGCGAAGTTCAATGCGCCCAGCCGCAAACCGACTGACGCCTGAAAGCCGCTGATCTGCCGGAAGGTCATGTCGGGACTGGTTTCGATCGGCACTGAGAAGAGGCCGGCGTCAGCGCTGAGGCCAAGCCCGGCAAACTCGACTTGCCCGCAGAGCGCGAGACGGGCCGCGGGTTGGGCAACCGGCGTGCCTGACCCGCTGGTGCCAAGGCCGAGCATTCCCTCGAGCCAGAATGAAGGCATCATGCTGTAGCCGAGAAATGTCCGGCGCGGGCGCTGGAAAACGGTGTAGCCGAGGACAAGCGGCAGGAAAGCGCCGCCCAATCCTTCACCGACGCCTTCGGGCGGCGGGACGCCGACGAAGCTGTAGAGAAATGTGCCGACTCGCACTCGGCCATCCAGGTAGCTGATGCCGAGCAGCGGCAACCGGATATACTCGCCAAACAGCTTGGCGTTGCTGACGCTTAGCCCCACGTTGGCCCCGACCAGTTCAAGGTGCACAAATCGCTGCGGGGTGGCGGGGACCGGTGTTGGGTCACTAACGCCCAGAGCTATCGCCAACGTGAGGGACAAAAGGACTGCGCATCGATTCATACAACCTCCATGGTTTGCCGGTTCTTGATGTGTGATTCTCCGCCGATTCGAGCTGACGTCAAGCGTTTTCCCTACTGGCGCGCCGCCCCGGCGCCGGTCTGGCCGCAGACCGGGCAGCGACCCAGGGGCTGAATCGGGCGATCGTTGGGCCAGACGCCGCAGTCGATGGCGACCTTCCCCTGCGCGACTTCGTGGCGAGCAGGCCGATGCCCAGACCGAGGACGATTCGGAGGACATCGAACAGGGCGAGCGCCAGCCCGCGCCTGGCTTCGGCATAGCCGCCGAGTGCGAGCAGGACGATAATGAGAACGCTGACCACCGGATATTGTAGCCGGATTTGCCGGGGTGTCACCTGCTGCGCTTGACTTGGTCGAGGGTCAGCCTATAGTTATCCGGGAAGGAGAACCAGACAGTGAAGCGACTAGCGGTCTCTACGGTTTTGCTCCTGCCGTTGCTGGCCCGGGCCGATTATCTGATTACGACTCCGGACTCGCTGCTGAACAACACCGCTGACTACCTCGTGATTTCGCACCAGGACTTCACCAGCGCCATGTATCCGCTCTGCCGGCTGCGTGATAGTCTGGGTCTGGCGGTGAAGATGGCGGAACTGCCGCTCATCTACTCGATCTTCGATTCCGGGCCCAGAGCGGACCGCCTGAAGGCATTCCTGCGCCAGGTCTACTACCACTGGACACCGAAGCCGACCTACGTTCTGCTGGTCGGCGATGCCTGCCGTGACACCGCACCCGGGCAGGACTTCCTGCCGTGCAAGATCTTCCCTAAGTTCAGCTACCCCTATGCCGGCGGCTTGACGACCCATGCCATTGACAACTGGTACGCGCAACTGGAGGGCGTTGATTCGATACCGGACATCATCATCGGCCGCCTGCCGGTGAATACGCTGGCGCGGGCCGAGTCGCTGGTGGCCAAGATAGTCCGGTACGAAACCTCGCCGGACACCGGGCTGTGGACCCAGACCGTTCTGCTGGTCGCCTCCAATGACCGGCAGCCGGTGGCCGACGAGATGGACTCGACCTTCTTTGAGCCGGCCGGCGATTCGGTCTACCGCGTCTATGAGTGGCAGGGGAACAGCGCCTTTCTGCGCCGCAAGATCCGCGCCGGCATCAACCAGGGCGGGAGCCTGCTCGTGCAATGCACGCACGGCAGTCAGCCGCCGTCGTGGGTGGGCAGTGTGACGATGTTCAGCTACCAGGACGTTGATTCGCTGGTGAACCTGGACCGGCCGTGCATCGTGTTCGGCCGGGGCTGAACCGACGGCTATTTCGACAATCCCAGTTGGGATTGCATCAATGAGTACCTGCTGGAATCCGGCAAGGGCGGCGCGATTGCGGGGATGGCCTACAATCCGTGCGGCACGGATGAAGGCCACCTGCCGCTGCTCAGGGAGATGCTCAAGCATATCTACTGGGACCATGAGCGGATTCTGGGCAAAGTCGTCTTCGCCGCGAAGTGCTCGGTGATTGCCTGGTATCCGACCGATGACTACTACTACGGCCCGGCCGTGCTCTACACGCTGTTCGGCGACCCGGCGCTACGCATCAAGTGTCCGCTGCCGACTGCGGTGCGCGAGAGTCATTCACAACCGTCGAGGACATCAGAGCTGAGGATTGAACCCAATCCGGTGCGGGGCGCGGTGTCGGTCAGCTACTCGCTGCCCGGGGTCGCTGACGTCGCGGTCGCATTGTTCAATTCGGCGGGAGAGTTCGTGAGTATGCTCGATGACGGGCGCCGACCGGAGGGAGTTCACCGCTTGCGCCTCGATGTCCAAGGTCTATCGAGCGGGCTCTACTTTGTGCGTATGACTTCTGACGGCAGTCAGGCCGCACCTCGGGCTCGATTCGCGAAGCTGGTCATCCCTTAGCCCTGGCCGGCATGTCGCCCGAACGAATCCTGCTCCACATTTGCTGCGCGCCGTGCGCGACGACGGTGGTCCGACGCCTGCAGGCAGCCGGTTTCGGCGTGCACGGCTACTTCTACAACCCGAATGTCCAGCCCGAGAAAGAATATTTCCAGCGCCTGCTCGAAGCCCAGCGTCTCTGCAGCACTTGGCAAGTGCCGCTGGAAATTGGCGAATACGACTGGGACCGCTGGCAGGCCGAAGTCCGGGGCCTGGAGACCGAGAAGGAGGGCGGCAAGCGGTGCGACGCATGTTTTCGGTTCCGACTGGCGGCCACAGCTGAGAAAGCGAAGGAGCTGGGCATCGGCGCCATCGCCACGACCTTGACGATCAGCCCGCGCAAGCGACCTGAGGTCATCAATCCGATCGGCAGGGCGGTCTGCGAGGAACTGGGAATGCGGTTTCACGAAGCCGACTGGAAGAAGCAGGACGGATACAAACAGAGCCTCGATGTCTGCCGGGAACTGCATATTTACCGCCAGCGGTACTGCGGGTGCAAGTACAGCCTGAAAGAGCGCGAAGAGCAGGAGGCGCAGAAGGCCGCGCGACTGGTCGCCGAGCTGGCGACCGGCGAGCCGGCGGCGCCAAGACGAGTGACGAAGGCGATCAAGATTCTGGCCGAGAAGCCGGCTGACGAGAAGAAGTCGGACGTGACGGTTCCTGAAGACACACGCGCCAAGTGGGAGCTTTCGCCGCTTGAGCGCAAGAAGAAGAGAGACAAGAAGGCCAAGCCATGGCAAGAGATATAGGAACCCCTGAACCCTGGAATCCTGCCGGTCGCTCAGCGACCATCGTCTGTTTCGGCAACAGCATCACGCACGGTTTCGGAGTCGATGGAACGCAGTCGTTCCCGGCCCTGCTGGGCAGGCTGCTGAACACGAGAGTCATCAATGCCGGACTGGACGGCGACACTACCGAGGGCGGTCTGGCGCGAGTGGACTCCGATGTGCTGCGCCACAAGCCGGACATCGTGACCGTCGAGTTCGGCGCCAATGACTACCTGATGGGCGTGGATGAGAGCGCGGTGCGCGCGAACATCGAACTGGTGATCGAGCAAACCCAACGAACCGGGGCCAAAGCCGCGGTCCTGAGCCTGGGCGAGGGGTTCTGGGGTGAGGAATTCGAGGCAGCGCTCCGGAAGGCGGCGCAGAACCGTGACTGCGGGTTCCTGACCGGCCTGCTGGATGGGATCGCGAGTAACTCAATGATGACGCTCGACGGGGTTCACCCGAACGCGCCGGGCTACGTTGTCATTGCCCGGAAGATCGCCGGTTTCCTGCAGGAAACCGGGCTGCTCGACGAAACCCGACCCGAGGTTGGCGAGTCTGAAGAGAGTAGGAACTAGACGAGAGGAGGATTGAACAATGGGCGACAAGACTAAGTGGGCATGTTCCGAGTGCGGCTACTTCGTAGAGGCCGACGCGCCGCCCCAGATATGCCCTTCGTGCAAGAAGAACTGCATGTTCGTGGACGCCACCTGCTATACGCCGGAGTGCGGCGGGTCGAAGAACGTCAATACCGATGTGATTTCTCAGCGCAAGGCAGGTGATACGACGAAGTGATGAGGCATGACGCATAGGGCATCGTGCCTGACGCCGGAAATCGATGCCTGCACCCGGGGTGCAGGCATCTTCCTCGTGAAAGCGTTATGCCCTATGCGTTAGGCGTCAGACCTACTTCACATAGAGCAGCCAGCCGTAGCGGTCTTCCTTCTCGGCGGTCAGGATGGCGAAGAACTCCTTCTGGAGCGCCAGCGTGACCGGGCCGGGTTTGCCGCTGCCGACGGTAATCTTGTCGATTGAACGGATGGGAGTTATCTCGGCGGCGGTGCCGGTGAAGAAGACCTCGTCGGCGAGGTAGAGCATTTCCCGGAGCATCATCGTCTCATCCACTTCATAGCCCAGGTCGCGGGCAAGCCGGATGACGGTGTCGCGCGTGATGCCCGGGAGAATCGTGGCATGGAGCGGCGGGGTGTGGATCTTGCCGTTACGGACCACGAAGATATTCTCGCCCGAGCCTTCCGAGACGAAGCCCTGGACGTCGAGGGCGATGCCTTCGACAAAGCCGTACTTGATGGCCTCCATCTTGATGAGTTGGGAGTTCATGTAGTTGGCGCAGGTCTTGGACATCGCCGGGAACGTGTTGGGCGCCATTCGATTCCACGATGAGACCATGACATCCACGCCGTCCGCAGCCTCCGGGCCCAGGTACTTGCCCCAGTACCACGTCATCAGGGAGACGTTCACCGGACAGGTGAAGGGGTTGACGCCGAGCTCCTGGTAGCCGCGATAGACGATAGGCCGGATGTAGCATTCCTGTTGTTCGTTCTTCTTAATCAGCTCGATTGTCGCCTGAATAACCTGCTCTCGCGTGAAGGGAACGTCCATCCGGTAGATCTTCGCCGAGTCGAAGAGCCGGTTGGTATGTTCTTTGAGCCGGAAACAAGCCGAGCCCTTCTTTGTCTTGTAGCAGCGTTCGCCCTCGAACACGCCGGTGCCGTAGTGAATCACGTGAGAGGCAATGTGAATCTTCGCGTCCTCCCAGGGCACGAACTTACCGTCCATCCAGACGTACTTTCCCTTGTCTTTGTCTAAAGGCATACAACCTCCTCACCAATAAGCAAAAAGCGTCGAGGCAAAGCGCTCGACGCAGCCAAACCTGCCCTCCGCAGGGAGAGCAGCGGGCGTATTACCAGCCGGCTTAGCCGCATCGTCATCCTCGACAATCAGTGTTCCCTCAAAAATGGCGGCGAAGGGAGTTGAACCCCTGACACAGAGATTATGATTCTCCTGCTCTGCCAGGCTGAGCTACGCCGCCGGTAACCGTTTACAGCCGATTATGTTATCAATCCGGCGCTATATGTCAAGGGAGGCCAGTGGCGAAGCGGCCGAGTGGTCTAGTGGCCCAGTGGTCAAGTGGTCGACGAGGAGCGGTCAAGTAGTCCAGTGGTCCAGTCTCTTCACTTGGTCCCTCAGCCCCTGGGTCCCTCGGCCACTACTTATTCAGACTATCCCGCAGCGTCTGAATCAGGGTCGGGTACAGTTCCATCATCCGGCGCTGGACCTGCAAGACTATGTTCATGTCCAGCCCCCAACTCTGCCACTCCTTCCGCATCGCCTCCAGCTCAGGTTTCACCAGCTTCGCCAGCCGGCGTTTCAGGTTCTCTCTGGGCAGACTCTTGCTCAAACGCCACAATGTGCTCAGACAATACCGGCCTACGGCCTGATACGCCCCGTAGTGCACAAAGGCCAGTTCGGTGCTCCGCAGCACCTCGGTCACGGCCTGCTCGATGACATTCGCAATCAGCCGGTACTCGGAATAGCGCTTCGTTCCCTTCCTGCGCTGCTCCGGCGCAATCGGTTTCTCGGTCTTCATATAGACCATGGCCTGCCCCACCGCCTGAGCCTGTTCCTCGGTCTTCTGCTTCACTGCGGCGGAGAACTTCCGGCTCTTCACCTTCGAGATGTCCAGCCTGACCGGGGGTACGCTCTCGAGCAGGTCAATGATGCTGTGCCACCTCTTCCCGCAGCCTTGGAGATACCGGGCCGTCATCTCCAGGGTCGGCTCTGAGATGAGTCCGGCTTCAAGCCGGAGGACCGGTATGCGCCGGTTTGGCCCGGTGTACCCCATGCGCGTAGCCAGTTCTTCCTGGGTCAGTTGCGCTTCCTCCCGAGTACTTCGTAGTCGTCGAGCAAGCTCCGAGACCGAAATCAGCCGCTTTCTCATGCCCGATGTTACTCCGAAAGTAACATTCGGTCAAGCAACAGCATGTTACTCGAAGAGTTACATCAGAGAAGACACGAAGCCGCCACAAAGCCAATGAACATAAGGCATGGCCGATAGGGGGTAGAATCCCAGGTACGACTCCCTCAGTGACTCCCTGGATGACCCCCTGGATGACCCAGGGGATAATCCCCTCAATGACCCCCTCAGTCATCCCCTGGATGACTCCCTCAGTCATTGACTGGGTCATCCAGGGAATCATCCAGTCAGTCATTCAGGGGATTATCCAGTCAATCATCCCCTCAATCATCCAGTCAATCACTGACTGGATTATCCCCTCAGTCATCCCCTGGATAATCCAGGGAGTGCTTGGGTAGGGGGTGGGGCGAGTTGGCCACGGTTGGGTCTTGCGGTTTGCAGGTAGCGGTGCTACAATTAGTTAGCTGCCGGGTATGGTTGCTGGCAGGAGTCCGGCAGCAAGGGAGGAAACATGCCGAGAAGGAGTCCGGAACAGAGAATAGAGAAGTACCGGAGCAAACTGGACCCGGAATGGGTCAAGAAGGCGCTGGAGCAGAGCAAGGATTCAATGGTCGCGGCTCAGACCAGTGCAGTCGAGCGACTGGCCGCGATGGAGCTGCGGGTGAAGGCGGTGCTCAATGATGAGGACATTGTCCTGTTCAGCCACGTCCTGTATCTCGACTTCGCGCGCGAGGTGTTTCGACTGGTGGAGCGGCACTTTGGCGGCAAAGGTCTGACCCGGGAAGTTGGTATCAAGGTCTACGACTGGAAAGAACGCGGCGGCAGCGAACCGATTCTCAAGCGCATCGCCTACGAGGCGTTCGGATTGACGGTTTAGCCGCAGGCACCTCTGGGCTGGCAGCACGCGGCAGGCTGTCGCGTTATTCGACCGCGTGATTTCGGGCGGCAGGCCTGTCTAGAGAATGGGGCCGATTGACATTGCCCTTAGTTAGCCTATACTTAGGCGAAGATGGGCCGGTCTTGACGGCCGGGAGGTTGGTCCGGATTGTTTGCGGAGGATTGCGGTCCGACATGAGGAGTCGATGAACTGGGTCACGTTACTGGCGCTGATTGCGTTGTCGGTTGCCGGCAGCGCATCGGCGCAGAGGCGGCCGGACTTTGACCCCAGGGAAGTAGTCCGGCAGGTGCGCGGGCAAGGCAGCGTGTCCCGCTTAGTGTCCGAACCGAGCAAGGGCGAGTTCCTGATTGACACGACTGCCGTATATATTCCAGCACCCGGCGGGGAGCGCGTACCTGCGGTTGCCTCGGACGGTGTCAATTTCCTGGCCGTCTGGGTGGACGAGCGCTTCACTGGCGGCGACCTCAGCGCAGCACGCGTGAGCCAGAACGGAGTCCTGCTTGACCCGGGCAGCTTCGTGATCTCTACGGAGGCGAGTCTCTACAGCGAACCCGCAGCAGCTTCCGATGGTTCGAATTTCCTCGTTGTTTGGGCGAGGCCGGACAGCAACGATGACATGGACATCTACGGCGCGCGAGTGAACGGTGACGGCACCATACTCGACTCCGGCGGTCTTGCGATCTCGGCGGGCCCGTGCGACGAGGAGGGGCCTGCCGTCGCGTTTGATGGCACCAACTTCCTGGTGGTCTGGTCGACCGGCGACCTCTATTGCGCGCGCGTGAGCCCATCCGGCAGCGTGATTGACTCAGCGGGAATTGCCATATCGACGGCGGTCGAGGCTCAGAGAGACCCGGCAGTCGCCTTTGACGGTACCAGCTTCCTGGTGGTCTGGTTTGACGACCGAAGCAATGACATCTACGCGGCGCGGGTGACCCGGGACGGAACGGTACTGGACCCCAACGGCTTCATTGTCTCTTCAGGAAGGCACACACAGTGCTATCCGGCGGCGGCATTTGACGGCACTGATTTCCTCGTGGTCTGGGAGGATTGGCGCAGCGACACATCGGCGGACGTCTATGGCGCTCGCGTGAGCCCGTCGGGAACCGTACTTGATCCCGACGGCATTGCCATCTCGGCATTGAGATACTGGGAGACCGGCCCTGCGGTCGCTTTTGACGGTACGAACGTCCTTGTAGTCTGGCAGGACGGCCGCGGCGAACGCCCCTACGGCAACATCTACGGCGCGCGAGTGAACCGGGATGGAGCAGTGCTGGACCCTGGCGGCATCGCCATCTCATCTGCAGAGCACTATCAGGGAACTCCCGCGGTGACCTTTGGCGGCACGGACTTCTTCGCAGCCTGGGAAGACCATCGGAACAGCTGGCGACACTACTTCGAATACGATATCTACGGTGCGCGGGTGAGTCTGACCGGAGCGGTACCGGACTCAGGCGGCATCCTCATCTCGACGGTGGCGGATGATCAGGAGTGTCCAGCCGTGGCTTCTGACGGTACGGACTTCCTGGTGGTCTGGGTGGCCTGGCGCAACGACAGCTTCCAGAACATCTACGGCGCGCGCGTGAACCGGGCCGGGGACTTGCTTGACCCCGCCGGATTCGTCATTTCCTCAGCCGCCAATCGGCAGAGGTATCCGGCGGTGGCCTTCGTCGGTGCGGACTACTTGGTGGTCTGGGAGGACGGGCGCAGCGGCAGCAACTACGATGTCTATGGCGCGCGCGTGGACCGGGACGGGAGAGTGCTCGACCCGGAAGGAATCGCAATCTCAGCGGGAGCTGACTACCGGCGGTGTCCTGCCGTAGCCTCTGGCGACACGAACTACCTGGTCGTCTGGCAGGACTGGCGCAACGGCAACGACTTCGACATCTACGGTGCGCGGCTGTGTTCGGACGGAACCGTGCTTGATCCCAAGGGCTTTCTCATCTCATCGGCAGCGAACTCGCAGGAGGACGTTGCCGTTGCTTTCGACGGCACTGAATTCCTCGTGGTCTGGCAGGACTGGCGAGACGGCGGCTACCCTGACATAGCCGGCGCGCGGGTGACTAACGCCGGAGCCGTTCTCGACCCCGGCGGCATTGCCATCTCAACCGATGCCGACGTCCAGCGATACCCCAAAGTCACTCCGGGTCGTGCGGGTTTCCTCGTGGTCTGGGAGGATCTTCGCAGCAGCAACTTCGGCGACATCTACGGCGCGCGAGTGACCTATTCCGGGGCCGTGCTCGATACTGAGGGCATTCTCATCTCTGCAGCGGGAGGCGCGCACGAATACCCGGTGCTGGCTTTTGACGGCAGTAACTACCTCGTTGCCTGGAAGGACTACGCCACCGGCATCTATGGTGCGCGAGTGAGCCAGGCAGGAAATGTCTTCGACAGTGGGCCGATTGTCAGCCAACGGGTAGGCTGGCCCAATCCCGCGGCGCTGGCGTGCGGCTCGGACGGCCGGATGCTGCTGGTCTACCAGGGCTTGGCCGGAATCGTGGGCGACAAGACCTACAATTCGGACCGCATCTGGGCCTACGGACCGTTCCCTGGGGGAGTCTCGAAGACCCCGGTGTTCCCCCGAGCCGACTCGCTCGCGGTCAGCCCGAACCCGTTCAGCGACGCTTGCCGCATCCGCCTTGACCTGAGCCGACCGTCACCGGTGAGTCTGAAGCTGTACGACGCTTCAGGGCGAGTCGCCGGGACGGTGTTCAAGGGCGAAGCTCCGGTCGGCACTACGTGGTTCGATTTCCAAGCTGAGGGTTTTGCCGCCGGGGTCTATTTCCTGAGGCTGGAGACCTCGTACCGCCGGACATCCACGAAGCTGGTCCTCACCGAGTAGCAGCCGCGCCAACGAGGCCTTCGGGCTGACGGTGTAGCGCGGCGCGGTCCAGCGCGTCTTGACGAGCCGCATGCATTCGGCTATGCTAGAACGCAAACGGAGGTGAAATAGAGAAACTGACGGTTCTGACGGTGGCCGGGCTGGCCGCAGCGCCGAGGCGACCGGCCACAGGCCGGTGGCGGTCTGTTTCAACCCGGTCAACACGATGGTTCACGTCGCCAATGCCGATGACGCGAGCGTCTCGCCAGTCAGCGATGAGTAGCAGGGCTTTTCGGTCGTGAGCATCATCCGGCGCCTTTTCCCGCCGACAACGAAGTCCGCGGTCCGATTCCAGGCCAAGCTGCTCGGGCCGGCTTATGACCGGATTGATGGCGACCCCGACGGCCCGTCTGCGCCGAGCCAGGCGGGCGGGCGGATTCGTCTCCGGGAAGGGCCGTCGGCCGGTCAGGAGTTCCAGTTGACATTCGAAGCTTCGGACCGGGAGGCGCATGTTCACCTGCGGCGCGATGGGGAGGAGGTCGGGCATTGTGATTTTGAGCGGGATGCCCCGGAGGTGGATGTCGTGCTCTGGTACATCTGGGTGACCGAGGCTTCGCGCCGGCACGGGCTGGCCTCAATCATGGCGCGCTTCGGCCTGAGGCAGATGCTCGAACTGCACAAGTCCGCCAGCTACGCGATTCGAATGCTGCGGTTGATCAATCCGAGCGAACGAATTACGAAGATCCGCAACGTCGGCATTGCGGTGCTGTCCCGGAAGCTCGGGCTGGCCTCCGAGTACGACCTGGGATCGTTGCTCACCGAGGGGAATGTACAGGGCATCGACTTGATTGACGCGGACGAGGAGACGCCACCCGGCTACCGGATTGTGCTGAAGGACCTGCCCTATGTGCTGATTGTGTTTCTGGTGGACCCGGAAAACGGCCGGCCGTATCCGGGCGGGCATCGAATCTACAACTCGCTGGTCTCGCCCGACGCGGCCCGCCACTGGCTGGCTGAGCGAATGATCGTCATCGGCAACGGTAACTATGTTCTGCGGCAGGATGGTATCGCGGAAATGGTCAATCACCTCGCCGACGATGCTGAAGAGGCGCGGTTTTTCGCCCGCCGGATTCGACCGGTTCCGCGCACCTGAAAGACAGTCCCGGACAAATAGCTCCGAAGACTAGCCACAGTTACGCAGACGGACACTGTGAGAATGGGGACAACTACCATTCTTCAGATGCGACCACGCTCGACTAGACGAGGTCAGTTCCTGTTTCTTGGTCCTTGGTTCTTGGTCCCCAAGCCGGGGACCGATTCCGTCCAGAAGAAGCTTGAATGGCTCGCAGGCCGAAGTATAATAGCATCAAGCGTTCTCCTCGGAAGAGAACTGACGAAAGGAAGAATGACCATGACCTCAGTGACTCTGGAGATTGAGAAGAAAGCACGGCGCCTCCCGGCAGTGGAACGGGAGAGACTGGCTGAGCGGCTGCTGTCGCCGTTAGCGAGGGCGCGCCTGACTGCCGTTGAGGCGGCGTGGATCGTGGAGGCCGAATGCCGGTTCGCCGCATGGAAACATGATAAGCGTCGAGGCATTCCGGCAACCAAGGTGATTGCCGGCATCAGAAGAGCTCTGTCTCGTTGAAGGTCGTTCTCGACCCTGCCGCCCATGAGGAGTTGCGTGAGGTCGTCTTGTTCTACGAGGATTGCCGGGAAGGACTCGGACAGGAGCTGCTGGCGAGTGTCGAGGCAGCATTCGGCGCGATAGCCCGTCATCCGAATCTGTGGCGGCAACTGAGCGGACGCTTCCGCCGCTACCTTGTCCATCGGTTCCCTTTCGGTATCATCTATGCGCTGGAGAACGGCACGATCTACGTTGCTGCCGTGATGCACCTCAAGCGCAAGCCAGGCTACTGGAAATCTCGAAAGTCGTAGGCGGAAAGGCGGCGCGCCTGCCGCGAGACCGCCCTTCCGTTCCACTATACACCAGACCGGGCTAGACGTCGGCAATTCACGCCCGCGCCATCGCCCGGGAAAGACGCAGACAGCGCCGGGAACGACCGGCGCTGTCTTGAGTTCTCGAGACTGGCTAGTAGACTCGAATCCTTACCGGGCAGGCGTAGGTGGCGCAGCCGAAAAGGCCAACTGCGTTGTGAACGTTCCCGGCATTACGGATGAGGTCAATGCCGCGCTTCCAGCCGCCGTTCAATGCCCAGACCGTAACGTGGTAGGCGCCGGGCAGGTAGTCGCCGGTCACTGAGTCGGCAAAGGCGGTCCGGTTGACGACCAAGGTAGTCTCGCTCAACGACTGGACAAATCCCCGTGCGTGACTGGCCGTGTCATCCGGCGTGACCTGGACGGTAAACACCCGGCAACTGTCGCTGTGGGTCCACACGACTCGCAGCGAATCGAATCCCAGCGACTCGTCTTCGGCCGGTCGGGCGATATGGAAGCTGTCAGGCAGGACCGCGCGGGCGGTAATCGGCGCGGTGGTGTCGGTCGGCAGGACGATGCGCAGGTCGTAGGGCCGCAGGAACGGGAGACTGTCCGGGAGGTCGAAGTAGACGCCGCTGATGCGTTCCGGGACCGAAGCGCCGTTAAGGGTGACCGTCGCGCCGGTGACAGGCGTGAGCCAGAGCGGAAACATGTCGGCAGCGAACGTGGTGTCCCACGGGTCAGGAGTGGCCAGCGGGTCGGGCAGGCTGAGCTTCGCCTTGCCCAAGAGAACGGTCGCAGTCATCAGATTCGGCTCCAGCATCCGGCTGACCTGGGCGGTCACAACCGGCGATTCGTCGGTGATGGGGCCGCAGTTGGTCAGCGCCAGCACAAACCACAAGCTCAAGCCCAGAAGGACGACCTGCCGCATACTACTTGCCTCCGCCGGAAACGAATTCGAGGTCAATCCGGTTGCCGCTGAAGCCCTTGACGTTGAACGCTGCAGCCCAGTCCGGGGCGTTCAGAGCATCGAAGACTCCCTGGCTGTTGGTTGTGGCCAGAACCTCGACCGTGCCTGTAGAACCGGCGAACTCGCGCAGGCCCTCGATATCTCCGGGTTCGTCAACCGTGCCGCTTGAACTCGGGGGGAGAATCACCAGACTGTAGACGCGATTCAGGTCGAAGTTGGGGGAGATGGCGGTATTCTGGGCAATGCTCTGCTTCTGCATCTGCTGCATCGCCGCGCAGCCGGCGAGCAACGATAGCGCCGGCAGTAACAACCTAGACCTCATGAATTCGCTCCTCTCACTTTCCGCCGGTTTCACCATGTGATGAAACTGGGCGATAACAGATACTGGCGTCGGACAAGCCCTATCCCGCTCCATTATAGATGGCAGAGAAGGGAAGTCAACCAAAGGCAGAATGCGGATTGCGGAATGCAGATTGCGGAATGAACGGGCGAAGTCAGAAATCAGAAGTCAGAATGCAGAAGTTGGAACCGGGCGAGAAAGAGAGGGATTGCAGATTGCTGGTTGCCCGATTTGGATTTGGGATTTCGTTAGGATTTAGGATTTCGGACTTAGGGTTTCGCCCCTGGGGCGCTTGACTTGTCCGAGCTTTCCGACTAAAGTAGCCGCTATGGACAGAGTGCTGGTTTCCGAACTCGGCGGCTACATCGGCAAGGAAGTGCTGCTCAAGGGCTGGGTGCACCAGGTGCGCCCGTTGAGCAAGTTCGCGTTCCTTATCCTGCGCGACCGGACCGGGCTGATCCAGGGCATCATCTTCGACGAAGTCCTGCGCCAGAACCTGCCCGAGCGGGAGACGGTGGTGGCGTTGCACGGTCGGGTAAAGGAAGAGAAGCAGGCGCCGCGCGGGTACGAGGTCGAAGTGCTCGGCATCGAGACAATCAGTAGGCCGGTACTGGCCCTGCCCTTTGAGGTCAATCGCTCGCTGGAGAAGCTGAACCTGAAGATCGATATGATTCTCGACCACCGCGCGTTCTCCCTGCGCAACCCGGAACTGGGCAACGTGTTCCGGATTCAGGCCGAGATTACCCGCACCTATGCCGACTACATGCGCAGCCAGGGATTCCTGGAAATCCACACCTCCAAGATTGTCGGGACCGGCACCGAGGGCGGCACGAACCTGTTCCAGATCCAGTACTTCGAGCAGTCGGCATACCTGGCGCAAAGTCCGCAGTTCTACAAGCAGATGCTGGTTGGGGCCGGGTACGAACGCGTGTTCGAAGTCGGGTTCGTGTATCGGGCCGAGGACCATGCCACCTCGCGCCATATCAATGAGTACCTGAGCCTGGACTTTGAAATGGGGTTCATCGAGAACGAGCAGGACGTGATTCGCGTCGAAGTCGGTTTCATCCGCAAGCTGTTCGAGAACCTGAAACTGAACTGCGCCGAGGAGCTCAAGTTCTACAAAAAGGAACTGCCGGAAATCGGCGAGATTCCCCAGTTCCCGCTCGCGGAAGCGCGGGACATTCTCAAGAAGGAATTCGGCAAGCAGCTCGGCGACGAGGACGACCTTGACCCGGAAGGGGAGAGGCTGCTGTGCGAATACGCGAAGAAGACGCACAACTCCGAATTCGCGTTCGTTACGATGTACCCGACTTCGGTCCGGCCGTTCTATGCCATGCCGGACAAGGACAATCCGAAGCTCACCCGGAGCTTCGACCTGCTGTACAAAGGTCTGGAAGTCACGACCGGGGGCCAGCGCATCCATGACCCGGCCATGCTCGAAGCCAGCATCCGGTCACGGGGTATGAATCCCACGAGCTTCGAGAGCTACCTGGAAATCTTCCGGCTCGGCATGCCGCCGCACGGCGGACTGGCCATCGGCACCGAGCGCCTCACCCAGCAGATACTGGACCTGGATAACGTCCGCCAGGCCAGCTTCTTCCCGCGCGACCGGTACCGGACTACGCCGTAGCCGGTTCGGACTCTCAACCGCAGACACGCGCAGACCGGCGCAGACCGGGAATCGAATCCGCGACTTGGAAGCTGACCGCAGAGTGCGCAGAGGCTTGGAAACCCGGGGCTGTCCCGCTTTCCGCTTCGGATTGCAGAGGCTGTCCCAAGGGTTTCTGATTGGTGCAGACCCGGAACTGAATCCACAGACTGTTTGATGCCCGGATTCGGATCCCAGCCGCCAAGACGCCAGGGAGAACACGAATCTGAGACCGACGACCCAGAATCTAGTCCATCGATTGACATGATGTTAGATTCGGGTCGAAGGGGCTGACGGCTCACAGCCTGGAGGAATGATGAATGCGGAATGAACGAAACGCAGCATCGCCTGGCGGCTCGCAGTATCGCTGTCGCTTGGAGTATCGCTTCGCTCGCGCAACGCCGGAGCCCGGAGCGGAATCTGAGCTTGGCATATGCCATTTGGCAATGTTGACATAGCCAAATAATAGGTTATACTGCATATTATGTATATCAGAAGGATGGCCGAGGAAGTGCTGTCCGGCGCCCTGGCAGGGAACAAGGTTGTGATCGTCCTTGGTGCGAGGCAGGTGGGGAAGACTACTCTCGTTGAGCATGTTCTCGCCGGGCGCAAGGCGCTGTTCCTCAACTTTGACGTAGAGATTGACAAGCGCCGGTTTCTCGCCGCTGCCGCCCTGTCACCCGCTGAGGGACTGAAGAGTCTGGGCAGCCCCGACGTGCTGGTGGTGGATGAAGCGCAGCGACTGCCTGAGTCGGCGCGCGTGGTGAAGGGGTGGCACGATGCCCGGTTGTCGGTGAAGATGCTGCTGCTCGGCTCTTCCAGCCTGAATCTGCTCGACCAGGCGGCGGAAAGCCTGACCGGGCGTAACGAGAAACTGCGGTTGCCGCCGCTGGTTTTCGAGGAAGCCCTGCGGGCTCAGGACTGGTATTCCGATTCTCACACGCCGCGTGTCCTGCGCGAACAGTTTGCCGCGCCTCTGCGGGCGACGCTGCTGCAATCGCTGGCGTTCGGGGCCTATCCCGAGGTCGTCTTGGCCGGGGACAGGCCGCACATTCTGCGCCAGTTGAGTTCGGACTATCTCTGGAAAGACATCCTCCAGACCGGCCTTGTGAAATCGCCGGACCCGATCAAACGCCTGCTGACGTTGCTGGCGCATCAGGCTGGAAACGAGGTGTCCACTCATGAACTGGCGACGCAGCTTCAGATGTCCCGACCCACAGTTGAGCGTTATCTGGACCTGCTGGAGCAGACGTATGTTGTCTTCCGGCTGCCTTCCTTCAGCACGAATCCGCGAAAAGAGGTTGCCCGGAGCAAGAAGGTGTTCTTCTGGGACACGGGCATCCGCAATGCCCTGCTGAACGCCTTCTCGACCGAGGAATTGCGCTCGGACATCGGCGCGCTGTGGGAGAACTGGGTTATCGCTGAGGTGGCCAAGCACAACCTGCTGCACGGCGGCGCCAGCGACCTGTTCTTCTGGCGCTCACGGGCGCAGTCTGAAGTGGACCTGGTCATTAAGACGGGTGACCGAATACGCGCGTTCGAGGTCAAATGGCAGCGCCGAAGCCCGGTCAGCCGTGCATTCAGCGCGCGATATGGAGTCGCGGTGCAACTGGTTGCAGCCGACAATCCTTTCGTCGGTTCGCTTCTGCAGGAGAGAAGAAGCCCGGGACGTACGCGGCGCGGCGGAACTTGACACCCGGTGAAATGAGGGGATAATTAATCATGGTCGTGAAGGTGAAAGCCTACCGGGACGGGAAGCATTGGTGCGCCCGGGGCGTGGGCGTGGACATCTTCACCTGCGCCAGGACCCTTGACGCCCTGGTCGCCGAGGTCCAGGAAGCCGCGGCCTGCCACTACGCCGAGGAGTTGGCTTCGGGCAAGTCCCTGAAGGTCCAGGTGCTCGCGGAAACCGAGGTCTCGGGTGGCGCGAAAACTGCCGCAGATTAGCGGCGGTCGGGTTGTCGGACTGCTGAAGAAACTCGGCTATCTCGTAGTTCACCAGCGGGGGAGTCACGTTCAGTTGCGGAAGAAGACGGCGTTGGGCGAGCACCGAATAACCGTGCCCGTGCACGCCGTGACGGCCAAGGGAACGCTGAGCGATATCCTGGTGCGCGTCAGTCGCTGGAATGGCATTGCCCGCGACGACTTGCTCGAACGGCTGTGACGGCCGCGAGTCGGAAACCCGAATCCGGAATCTCACCACCAAGGCACGGAGAATCCGGATTTCGGAACCTGATTGTGTCTTTGTGTCTTGGTGTTGAATCCGGTTCTTCTTCTCGGGCATTCGGATTTCGAGATTCGCCGCAAGCCGTCAGCTAATCGTCTTCGCGGCGAAGCGCTTCAGGAATCGCGCGGCCTTGAGCGCAACGGGCCGGCGGGAGTTGCCAAGCTGGCGCCGGACAAAGCGAATGACCGGTTCTTTGCGGTTGACGTGCTCGTAGAAATCCTCGAATGCCGTAATCGCGTGACCGATTGCGACGTTGCGGCACTCCGGGGTCTTGTACCGTGCTTTCTCGACTTTGAGGATTTCGAAGGCGATTCGGTCGGCCAGTTCGGGCTTCGCCCGGGCGATTTTCACCGCGCCGCGGATTGTGATTACCGCTGAGACCAGGTCCGGACCCGGGATGGTCGCGAAATACCGGTCAAAGAGCGGCAGGAACGACCCCCGAGAATCAACTGATGCCAGGTTGGGCAGCGTCATGAGCGCGCCCCAGTTCAGAATCCTGCTCTCACCGTCAATGAATCCAGCGATCTGCGCGAAGAGAGGATAGACCAGTTCCGGGCGACGCTCGCTGACAATTCGAAGCACCTTCTCGCAGCCGTACTTCACAGATGCCGGCTTCGCCTTCATTCCTTCAAGGAGAATGCCGACATCACCGCGCGACGCAATCAACCGCTCCGCGATTGCCTCCTTGTCCGAACCGTGGACAGCGATTTCACCGAACAGAGCAGCCGTGCCGACGAGAGTCTTCTGCTGAGACTGTTTGGGTCTTGAGCGCTTCGCCATCACCGGAATTATGGGTCAGCCACGATGGAAAGTCAATCCGGGCATCGCGCCCTGGTTGACAAAGTCGCGACGGAGGCGTATGCTTGGCAACTCATGACTGGTACGCCGACACCCGGGCTCGCGGAACAGACCGCCGGTCTGTTTGCCTGGCTGCGGGAAGTTCGGCGGCACATCCACCAGTACCCGGAACCCGGAGTTGACTCGCCCGAGACCGTGCAGTTCATCGCAGGCAAACTGCGCGAGCTGGGTCTGGAGCCGGATACGAGCAAAGTGGGCTGCGTCTGTGACATCAAGGGTGCTCAGCCCGGTCCCGTGCGCGGGTTCCGCGCCGACATGGACGCGCTGGACCTGGTCGAGAGCACGAATCCGGAGCACCTGCCAGCAAGAGAGGGTTTCCGCTCGGCGCACGAAGGCAAGATGCACGCCTGCGGACACGATTTCCACTGCGCGATTCTGCTTGGTTTGGCAAAGGTGCTGGCCGCGCATCGCGCTGAATTGAAGGGCACGGTGCGGCTGCTGTTCCAGCCCGGCGAAGAGGGATTCGGCGGCGCGAAGCGGATGGTTGAGGCCGGGGCGCTGAGCGGTTTGGAGAGAGTGTATGCGCTGCACGTCTGGCCCAAGCTGCCGGTGGGAAAGGTCGCCTTCCGCCCGGGCGTGTTCTTCGCCTCCATCTCCAAACTCAAGGTTGTGGTCACGGGCAAAGGCGGCCACGGCGCGATGCCGCATCTGGCCACCGACCAGGTGCTGATTGGCGCGAAGATGATTTGCGACCTGCAGTCAATCGTGGCGCGCCGGATTGACCCGCTGGAACCGGCGGTGCTCTCCATCTGCTATTTTCATGCAGGAGAACCGGCCGCGGACAACGTGATTCCCCGAACGCTCGAATTCCGGGGCACGATTCGCACCCTTAGCGATGCGACCCAGCAGAAGATTGGCGAGGAGATCAAACGCATTCTGGAGAACCGGGCGCGGATGGAGGGCGAGGAGGTTCGGGTAGACGTCAACTACTACCGGCTCTATCGCGAGACCGTGAACAATCCGCAGGTCTGCGCAGAGGTGAAACCTCGGTTTGAGGAGTTGCTGGGCAAGGGAAGCGTGGACCCGGAATTTCCGATTACGATGGGGGCCGAGGATTTCTCAGAGATGCTGAGCGTTGTGCCGGGGATGATGTTCTGGCTCGGCGCCGGTAGCCCGGATGCGGACCTGAACCTGGCGCCGATGCTGCATCATCCGGAGGTCAAGCTCGACGAGCGATGCCTGACGGTAGGGGTGAGGCTGTTCGCCGAGCTGGCGCTCGGCTGGAGTTCAAAGCAAGTTCAAGACTCAGAGGTCAAAGCGCAGAGTCAGGCGCACTGAGTGTCGCCACGTCTTTTGAACTTGATTCCTTGATTTGGCCTTTGGATTCTGGACTTTGAACTTGAGAACGAAGCGGCAGCGAACGTCTAGGGCTGAGCCGTCTAAGTCTGGGACACGATACGAACTCTTGATCTTTGGAAGCCGAAGGGGACGGTGAGTCTGTATCGTGTCCCCAGACTCTCCCCGGTTTGCTAACAAGCCTCAAGGTCGGCAATGCGGGCACGGGCGAAATACCGCTTGACAAGTTCCAATATGCGGGTATCGTCATTGTGGTTGGCTGAGGATTAAGGAGAATTTGACTATGATGTGCGCAAGAAAATGCCTCGCACTCGGCGGCTGGTTGATGGTCGCCGGGTTGAGCCTGACATGCAACCCGTTTGCCAAGAAACCGAGCGTGCCGGTGGTAATGGGACCGGAGACCGGAGTCGCGGGCGTGCCCTTGACGTTCAAGGCAACGTCCGAAGACCCGGACGGCGACAGCGTGGCGTTCATGTTTGACTGGGGCGACACGACCACGAAGGTCTGGACCGACTTCATTCTCAGCGGCGAGACTATCTCAGTTTCGCACACTTACACCGACAGTGGCAGCTGCATTGTCAAGGCAGAAGCAAAGAACGGGAAAGGACGTGAATCGGGGTGGTCGGTTGGGACCGACATCGAGCTGTTGAGTGCGGGTCCTGGCTATCCGGATTCCCTTGTGCGCACAATGCACCTGCCATACGGCACTAAGAGGATTGCGATATCTCAAGACGGACAGTATCTGTACTCGTTGTCAACACTTGAGACCAGCGTATTCATCGCTAGCACTGGAGCATATGCGATTGTGGATTCCGTTGGAGTCGGCGGCGTCCCCAGAAGCATGGCAGTTTCTCCTGACGGTAGCTTTCTCTATGTCGCCGTTCCAGACCTGGATTCTGTCGTGATTATTCGTACGGAAGATCACGCCGTGGTCTCCAAGTTCGCGGCAGGACGAGAACCTAGCGAGATCGCCATCACCCCGAATGGCGACTTCGCCTACGTCGTGTGCGGAGACAGCATCAGAGTCTGGAGAACGTCAGACCTTTCGATCGTGGCAACTCTGGCACCCAATCGGGCATACCCGGATATCCAGATAAGCCCGGATGGGGCCGAGGTCTATGTGACCAGCAGTGTTGACAGCACATTGGTGGTCTTCAATGCGGTGACGAATTCTGTTCAAAGGACGCTGCATCTCCCAGCATGTGGCACGGCAGTTGGCGTTTCTTGCGACGGCGACAAGCTCTATGTCGGGAACGACGACTCGAAGATCCGCGTCATCTCTGTTGCAGACTGGGCCATCGTGGGTGAGATCGCGGTGCTTGGACTCGTGAGCCAGATAGTCGCGACGCCGGATTCTGAGTATGTGCTGGCCGCGAACTTCGATGGCCGGGGCTTCCCGGTGATCCGGACCGAACTGGACATGGTTGTCGACCTGCTCACTCCGGGTTGGCCCGTGGGCACGATCGCGGTCTCGCCCGACGGAGATCGCATCTTTGGCTCCACGCATGAGGGTGTTACGTGCGTTTTCGGCAGACGATGAGATACCTCGATTCCCGGGCGGCCGGATCACACCCTCAACGGCGCAGGCGTTTCCCGAGCAATGCGGGGACACTTCCCATATTCTTTATGCTCAGGTCGTCTTTCTTCGTCCGGCCTTCTGGGGCTGCAGTATTCTGCCGAGTTTGAGTCCGAGCTCCTTGATGAAAGTCAGGCTGCCTAGAGGGCGACCAGTCTGAGTTGAGGTTCGAATCCGGATTCGGTCGACTTCCTGTTCGTCGTGGTCCAGGTATTCCCGGTATTGTTCGCGTTCCGCCGGTGCCGGCCATTGTGATGCGCCTGTCACCAGGTCCGGAGTGCCCTGTGCGTGATGCCGAGCGCTTGACCACGAGTAGTCCCAGGGATGCTCGACAAGCCTGGCCCGTACCGGGTTACGCTCTATGTAGCGGCAGACTGACCAAAGGTACTCGTTGCGATCCACCGGGCAGGAGAAGAAGCGATTCTGCCAGACTCTGCCAGATCGCCGATACTCGCGATTGACATACTGAGTGTATATCAGATTTGTGCGACCGATGCCCTGAGCCAGGGAGTGGTCCGATTCCGGCACGACCAGCAGATGAACATGATTGGTCATCAGACAGTAAGCCCAGACTTCGAGTCGGAACTCACTGCAATAGCGGACCAGTGCCCGCAGGTAGTGCTCCCGGTCCCGGTCTCAGAAGAAGACATCGGTCCGATTGTTGCCGCGCTGTGTCACATGATGCGGAAGCCCTACGGCAACCGCACGTGCTATCCTCGACACGGCTACAGCATACGAGTTCGGCTCGGCGAAGTCAAGTCAAAATAGGGGAAGTGTGGGGCTGTTGAATAACCCACTTCTCAAGCTGCTTTTCTCAGATGCTCGGGGACGGAGTCGGGGTCGGCGGGAATTGTCCGAGTTTCCGGTAAGTTT
>Ga0315288_10001328_pt1 | contig 31863 bp, 21 predicted proteins | sample YL17G11_20_MG_FD_203454 | JGI IMG/M metagenome (GOLD analysis project Ga0315288, IMG submission 203454) | Sediment microbial communities from Yellowstone Lake, YNP, Wyoming, USA - YL17G11_20 | ecosystem: Environmental > Aquatic > Freshwater > Lake > Sediment | place: USA: Wyoming | collected...
GCCTGCCGGTCAGGACTTGATCTTCGTACTGCCATTCCCCGGCCCCCCGGCTAAGCGTAGATGTTTCCCTGCCGAGGACCGTGAGTTTGATGCCGTCGAACACAACGCATTTCTCATTGTTGCCGATAGCGATGACCGCATCGGCCGGCCCCTGTCCGGACGGGATGACCGCCGCTCGGTACTGCCCTTCGAGATCAAAAAGAAAACCCCGGCCTTTTCCCGTTTTGACCAGCGTCCATGCCGACTGGCGCAAAGCTTCTCTTTCGGTTTCCGTCATAGATTCCGGTAAGTCGCCTGCTACGATCATCGGCTCGCCCCAATAAGACGAATCGCAGGTCGTATCGCGTTTCGGCCCCGGGTGACTTTCCAGCCGAAGCAGTATCCGCTTTCCGGCGAACCTGCTCAAATCCACTTCCGCATCCAGCCATTTCTTGCTGTCGGTGTGACGCTCGAAGAGTTTCTCGCTATCGGCCCATACGCGGAATGTCACGCCGTCGCTGGCGGGCTCGGTGTCCGAATGATCCCGGATGGCGTTGGCGAAAACCAGCTTTATCGGAGCCGCGCTCGGCAGTTGCAGCGAAAATTCGGCAAAGATTGTCCCACCGCCCGGCTTCCAGGGCGGGTGCATTACTATCGCATTTTTTGTCGCTCCGCGCGATATTGTACCGTAAGAAAGATTGGCGGACGATTCCGTCGAGGAGCCCTGCCAGCCGACCGGCATATAAACCAGAGGCTTGTCGTAATAGCTCCATGCCGCCCGCTGTGTCCGAAGCAGCCAGAGAGGCAAGGTCCCGTTAGCCGGGACCACGTTTACCGGGATCTCAGGCGGCTGTCCGGAAGAAGTCACTACCTTTTCGAAATTTGACTTGAATATTTGCACGGCGTGTGCCGTGACGGTCCGGCCCTCGTGCTGAAAACCGGCGTAAATATGAACCGGATACAACGCCGAACACGCACCATATCCGGCCGCAACCTGAAATACGGCGTTCGCCTGGCCGCCGGGGGCAATCACAAGACTTATCTCCGTCCCGTTAACGGCGTACCATTCGTCCACTAAACCAGTCATTCGCAGGTCCACCCGAATTGTCGCATCGGCGGTATTGGCCAGTGTAACCGTCACCTGCCGGGGTTTTTCATATTCGGTCACATCGGCAATGTCGCCGATCGTCATTTTCAGCGGACCCTGCGTCACAACATGCCCGTTGAACGCGAACGCCCTGCCGCTCAGCAGGATGAGCGTAATAAAAAGCCGGAATTTACGAACTGCCATTTGAGCTCCTTTATCGTGTTAAAAGATACCACATAGTCTTGTATTGCGGCGAGAGTCGCAGCAGGCCCTTGCCGGACCGGTCGGAAGCCGGAACATTTCCGCTCGGCATCCCATCGGGACCTATCGCCTGGCATTTCCAGTTTCCATCCGGCAAAACCACAATCCCTTCCACGGCCTCTATCCGCACCGGCGACCGGCCCCAGTTCCGGCCGACGGTTTGACGGTCATCGGAGAATATCATGCCGGTATTCTCACATCGGCCACAGGCGGTGACCAGTATCTTACGGCTCTCATTCACGGCCGCTTCGTCCAGGGCCGTGACCGTCATAGCGACGAAACCAGGCGATGTCACGGATATCCGCCCGTTGGTCGACTCTTCAAACCGGTCCGCATGACATGCAAAGGCCCAGGCGGACGATCCCCACGCGGCATAGAATCCCCGGCCATTTTCGACAAGCCAGTCCAACACGGTATCCGAACCATCCGGGTCTTTAGAAGCGCCCCGGCCGGCAAGAGCCAAAACGAATCGCGTTTTGAGCATTTCGAGACGGATTATTTTAGCGCGCCCGGCCAGAACGCCGAACATGTCACTATTGTGTCTGAGATGAAGATTAACAAGCGATGAAAGCATATCATCGGGACCGGTCAACTGAATTAACGTATTACTGCTCAATGGCTGAATTCCGCCCTGGCGAAAGATAGCCATCCCGGCCCGCATGAAGCCCCACTTGGCGGGATTCGTGTCGATATCGAAATAGCTGTACAAGTTCTCACGATCCCATTCATCCGAACTGTGACTATACGTGTACAGCCATATCCCATCCCAATCCTGGGCGGCGGCAAACGAAGCGATCAAAGGAACGCACTCGGCCTGAGAGTCAAGGGGGGCGGGATGATTATATTCACTCAGCGTGAACGGTTTGCCGCCGAGACGCGCCGCAGCCAGGCTGAAGACGGTGGCCTGGTCGGGATAATCCGTCATGGGCTTCTGGTCGACAAGCCAGTTTTCGGCGTCCCAGGGCCGGCCGGGAAAACGCGGATGCTGCCAGTATGCATGAGTATCGATAAAGTCCATGTCGCTCTGGGCATAAAGACCCAGCGGCCCGAAGACAATCGTGCCGATGACAAGTGCCCCGGAGCCGAGATCGCTTTTGATGAAGTCGCGCATGCCGTCGAAATAACTTTTTTCCGTCTCGGCAAGAAACCGCATCCGGTCGGACGTCCGTCGAGGGCTTTCGTTGTCAATGACCAGCGCTACGCTGCCGGCATCGAGGTTTTCACCTTCGGCCAGGCCCATCCTGCCGCCCGGACGAAGCCGGACATTCGCAAGGTACACCGGGGCGTTGCTTCCGCTGAACGCAAAGCTTAAGCGCGCATTATTTTCATCCGCTCCGGCCACAAAACCAAAGCTGAACGCCTGCCATTGGTTTGTCAGCCCGGCCTGCCTTGACAGTCCGAGATTTCCCCAGGGGCTTGCCGCCTGGCCGGCATTGCAGCCCAGCTCTCTCGGCCGGTCGCTTGCAGCCTCGAAAATCACCGTATAATACTGCCCCGCCGTGAAGGAAAGCCCGCCCTGGTTTAACTGCAGGTGCCACTGCGTATCGTTGGCCTTTCCGATCTCGATAAACAGCGCATCTTTCGAGAGGTATTGACGCCGGGATAGTGAAGACAGGCAGCCCTCATGCTGCTCCAGGTTCCAGTTTTTAGGAACGGATCCGGCCGGAGCCGTTACCTGCAAATCGCCGTTGTTCAGAAGGTCCTCTCCGAGATGCTGGACGCCCTCGGCCCATGCCTCGCGCAGTTTCTCGTTCGAGCCGTAGCGGTTTACGAGCCAGGCGCTAAATTTCTTCTGAAGAATATTCGCATAGTACGGGGGCAGTGTTCGCAGCGTCTCCTCGCCGGACCACATAAAGAAACTATTCTCGTTGGTTATCTCGAAAATCGCCACCGCCGGGTCGTCGGCGTAACTGACCCCGCGATAGGGATTAACATGGCTAAGCATTTGACGGGCGTAGTTCTTCTGAGCATCGATCAATTCCGGCGTGAAAATATTAAAAATCTTGTCATATTCACGGTTCGTCTTGGGCAATCCGATGTATTCGCTGTGCGCCCGGCCGACGTGCAGGTTGAGATTAACGAAGATGCCGTGAAGGGCAAGCTGATTTATAAAAAAGTCCAGCCTGTCGAGCGCCTCGGGGGCGATGTTTTTGCCGTCGGCGGCGTTCCAGATGCCTCGCGGCCACCGGGACGTATCAAGATGATGACATCGGACGGAGTTAACGCCAGCCAAAGCTAACCTGGCGGCGACAAATGGGGCATCCTCGTGCGTGGGCAGATTCGCTCCAAAGGATAGATTCACGCCCCAGAGGCGAATGCGTTTTCCAGCACGATAGAAATGGCCGTCATCCGTCAGCAAGCGGTCACTATCGATTAGAATCGGCTCGTATGAAGTTACAGCAATCGGAGAGTTGATGTCGGGCTTTGCGGGAATCACAAAAGGCACAAACTCCGCCGCCGTCCTGCCGCAGGCAATAGTACAAATTATAATCGCAAAAATCAAAAATTGTTCCGCGTACTTTTTCCTTATACTTCCATTAACGTTGTTAAAATATCCCCGGAGTATCATAGCTATCTCCTCTTATAGTATAATGTAGAGCATTGATTACTTCGCTCTCGTTAAAAATGATATAACCTTCTCTCCATACTATCAATTGAAAAACAGCACCAACAGAAGGCGATATTATCATATTATTCGTTAGAATTTCTAACGGAGCTTGCAAAAAGGCTCGCCGGACAATATCATTGCCGGAGAATGAATTGCCTGTTAGTAATCGAGTAAATAGCTAAATGTAGCTGTGAGAGCCTGAAAGCAAAGCATCGAAATGAAAATGTTTCAGTCGCAGGATGTATTGTATATAATCGCGAAACCTATGCAGCACAGAACTAATCAATCAATTAACGGAGATTGTTATGGCGCATAAATTCATCAACCAGATCGAAGCGGGACAGACAATAGACGATATTTACATAGTCAAAGATCCGATTCTGCGAAGCACCACGCGGGGCGACTTGTATATAGCGATGTACCTTACGGACCGAAGCGGACAATTGAACGGAAGAATGTGGCAGGCGGCCGAAACGACTTACAAGTCACTACCTAAACCCGGCTTTGTGCACATACAGGGCCGAAGCGAGCTGTATCAGAACAACCTGCAAATCGTCATAAATAACATCGCCGTCGTCGATCCGGGCAAGGTCGATATTGACGATTTTCTTCCGAGAACGAAAAAAGATACAAAGAAGATGTTCGAAGAAGTGAAAGCGACCGTCGGCCGGATAGAAAATTCGCAGTTGAAGGCCCTGGCCGGAGAGTTCCTGGCGGATACAGGATTGATGGAAAAATTCTGCAACGCGCCGGCTGCAATGAAAATGCATCATGATTATATCGGCGGGCTTTTGGAGCACACCCATAATATGCTGCGGGTGGCTGTTGCTGTATTGCCGTTGTATCCGGATGTACAGCGAGATTTGGTTTTGGCCGGGATTTTTCTCCACGACATAGGCAAAACCGAGGAGCTTGCATACGATATGGCCTTTTCGTACACCGATTCGGGCCAGTTGATCGGGCATATTTCCAAGAGCCTCCTTATGATTAATCAGAAGGCCGATACTATGAGGTCCGGGGGCACGCAAATCGATCAGGCGGTTTTGGACGCCCTGGGGCATATTATCCTCTCGCATCACGGATCATACGAATTCGGCTCGCCGAAGCTGCCGGCGACGGCGGAGGCCTTTATGGTCTGTTATATTGACGACCTGGACGCGAAGATAAACCAGGTGACATCAGCGATTGACAACGAAGTTGGTGATTCGAACTGGACCGCATGGCAAAACTCTCTGCAAACCCGGCTTTACCGCAAGCGTATCGAATAGACTTCTTTTAAAATAATAGCGGTTAAAAACATACTTACTTCACCGCTGGAAAAATAAATACCCCCCCCCATATACAGAACATATCGATCATAATAAGATGATTTCGCCAGATAAATGCACGCACAGTGACAACAGCATGTCACAGCAAGTGAAAATATTTGCAATTTGTGGGATTTTGATCAGATACTCTGCAGAGGATTTCGCTGCAGGACGATGCCGCAAAACCGCCAGATTTTCTCGAATTGCTCGTACGGCATCATTCGCGTTCCCGTAACCGGGTCGGCGACAGTTATCGCATCGTCCGAGACTTCCAGCACGGCAAGACAGTGATCCATCATGAACGCCTCCCTTACCAGGGCCAGCGTAATACCCGCATTTTTAAGCTGGGCGATCGAGTCGAAGCGCCGGTACCGGCAGCTCAGGCCCTCGGCACTGTAGCGATCCTGCAAAGCCGAGGAAAGACACGCCGGGAGGGTGCCAGTCATCGGACTTGAATAAGAAAGTACGGCCAGCTCCCCCTCGTCGGCTCTCAGGCCCAATTTCCCAAGAGCCGTTACCGCCGCCGCCGGGCCGCATGTGTAATCCGTAGTCTGACGGCAGATGCCGTTTTTATCGAATTTCGTCTGGAGATTCGAGAGACGATCTTTAATCAAAGCCGGGACGAGGAAAGGCAACACCGAAAACCAGATCACAAACCCGGCCATCAGAAAACAAACGAGGAGCTTCTCGAATTTGTAAGGCAGTCGTGATAATGGAACCGTCAGGCCCATTGAGACAGCCAGCGACAAAACCACGAATCTGACCCGGCCGACCGCGATCCAGGAGAAGGGCGAGACAAAATACAGCGTGTTATTAAATCTGACCATCGCAAGCATCGCAATTAGCACAGAAGGCAGAATATATCCCAGCACCCACCAGGGTTTTCGAAAACGCGAACAGGCCCTGCCCGCGAAAACGCCGAACACAGCAATTAGAATAACACCTGTAGTTTCAAGCCAAGGATTCATCTCCACCCTTTCAATCTCCTGACGATTATTATAATCATTTTATCAAATAACACCCCAAAAGTCAAGGTTATTATGTTTGCAATTGACCTGTTGTTTGTTCTGGGCATATAATCATCAAAAAAGGAAAATCCACACCACTAAATATTATATTAGCTCTATGAGGACATTTATTATGGAAAAATCGAAAACGGCAGGTAAATTGTCGCCGGTCATAATCGCAGCCTTTCTGACATCAGTTTTGGCCTCAGCTACGGTCGCCCCGGCGAAAAGGATAGAGATTTACAGCACAAATCCCGCATATTGGCAATATGACGGCGAGCCTATTTTGCTGTTGGGCGGCAGTAAGGACGACAATCTCTTTCAGATTCCGGACCTCAAAGAGCACCTCGACCTTCTAAAGTCCGTGGGCGGCAACTACGTGCGCAACACGATGTCCAGCCGGGACCCGGGTAATGTCTGGCCGTTCAGGAAAATAAACGGCAAGTACGACCTGGAAAAGTGGAACGATGAATACTGGCAAAGGTTTGAGAATTTCCTGCGATTAACGCAGGAGCGGGACATCATCGTGCAAATAGAAGTCTGGGCGACATTCGACTACTATCGTGAAAACTGGGACGTTAATCCCTTCAATCCGAAGAACAACGTCAATTACACCGCCGAGCAGACGGGCCTGCCCGAGAAGGTCACCTCGCACCCGACCCGTACCGAAAATAATTTCTTCTGGTCCGTACCTGACGAAAGGAACCAGCAAATCGTGCTCAAATATCAGCAGCGTTTCGTCGATAAGCTGCTCTCGTATTCCCTGAAGTTCGGCAACGTCCTCTATTGCATGGATAATGAAACATCAGTCACGCCCGAGTGGGGCAAGTATTGGTCTGAATTCATCAAGGCAAAGGCAAAAGCCGCCGGTCTCAGCGTTCATACGACCGAAATGTGGGACCCCTGGGACCTGGCGCATAAGATGCACAGCGAGACCATCGACCACCCGGAAACATATTCTTTCGTGGACATTTCGCAGAATAATCATCAAAAGGGACAACAACACTGGGACAACGCACAGCGCCAGCGGGCCCGAATTGCCGATAACATCCGCCCGCTTAATAACGTCAAAATCTACGGAGCCGACACCGGCACGTTCGGCAACGACAGAGACGGCATGGAGCGCTTCTGGCGCAACATCTTCGGCGGCATGGCATCTTCACGTTTCCACCGCCCCGATTCAGGGCTGGGGCTGGGTGAAAAAGCGCAGGCGAATCTCCGCAGTATGCGAATGCTCACCGATAAGATGAATATTTTCACTTGTGAGCCTCATAACGATTTGCTTTCCGACAGGGATTCCAATGAAGCCTATTGCATAGCCAATCCCGGCAAAGAGTACGCTGTCTATTTCCCAAACGGCGGAGAAGTAACGCTGGATATTAGCCCATTAAAGAAACCGGTCTCAGTCCGATGGTTAGACATAATGAAAAGTCAATGGACAAACACCCAGCAAGTAGAAAGCGGCAGCAAACTAAAGTTGAGTTGCCCATCCCAGGACTATTGGGCGGCCCTCATAACAAACCAGCAGTAAAAAAGGATGATTCATCGTTGCCAGATGGTACAAAAAAGAAGTGAAAGCCCTCGCCCAAACCGACACTTTCAGCGATAACTCAAAGCAGCAATCCAAATAATCAATATTAAATAGAAAATAATCAATCTAACGCTCCCCCTGTCATTATTGATCACAACTTATCGGAAAACATGCCATACCACCCTAACTCCCCTCGCTTGTGCCATTCTTCTGAATAATTTCTGTTAATTTATGCCTTCTAGATCATAATCCACGGTCATGCACTTGCATATTCACCCATTCATCAAACTCGTATACAGCTTGTCCAACCGTCTCCTGTATGTCGCACAACATTCGGTCTATGTCTGAATACGCGTCAAGTGCCGCTCCGTGTAAAACCATTGAAGAAATTGCTTTCGCTCGGCTCTTCCATCTATCCAGAGTCGCGAGTGTGATTGGAGGTATATACTCCGCAAATTCCTTTTCGCGAGTTTTTACAAATTCTCTGAATCCTTCATCGGTGCGTGCAAACTCATGCTTCTCATGAAACTGAGGATTAAATTGTAGATTCTTCAGAACCTCGTCTGCTGATATTCGTTCATATCCGTCCTTAGCTAAGTACTCACATCCATCTATGACATCTTCGATTCTTTGAATAAGATCGGAAGACAAGGAGTTCGTGAGTTCCTCTACGCCACACTCACGTCCATTTAAAAAATATGTACAAACTGACTTTAGAACGTCTAAGTCTAACATGTTGGCATCTACTCCAAACTGCTTCAAATACCCACCTATATCTTCGCCAGGATCAAACATGAACATCCCGCTCCAGAGAGCTGGCAACAGGTTACAGACAACCGTAAGATAGGTTCGTGCGACCTGCCGAATAATCCTTTCCCGTACTTGTCCTCTGTGATAAGCCTCGTTTCGAAGAATATGACCCGCTTTCAGAATTTTACCTTGGTCTTCTAATACAGTATCTTTTTCTCGCACAAGAAGATTAACCTTCTCTGAGAAGTACAGAAGGACTTTCTTGCGCAACTTGTCCGAGTATTTGCGTGGTATAACACCCTCGAACTGACTATCATGAGCAAACAAGTATCTTACCTTCTCGTACATCATGATCTCAGCCAAGTTATCCAGGAGAATAAGTGAAAGACGAGCCCCGGTGCTGGTTCCCTTGTCAAGCTGCTTGCACGCTTCTTCGAGCATTTCCAATCGTTTCCCTAGCTCACGCATGATTCGCTTCTCTTATATACTGCCAAATCCGGCGAATGTTTCGGATATCAGCAAGCTCATTCATGTATAGGTAATTCCATGGCCACATTACTTAATTGCAACCTGTGTCTGTGTCCCAAAGTTTGTCACTAATTCGGTGCACCTGCTATCCTCTATCAAAACCTTTTATTTTCATGCACAACTCATCGAAAAATGTACATCCTCTGGGGCAGGCGGACACCTTTAATTATCTTAAACACAAAAAGATAAGCCTGATCTCTTTTCTTGACCTTTTCCCATGCATCATGTTTGAGAGCTCATATGTTCCATTCGCCTCGCTTCTTGCGAATCGAGAAACTTCGGTTCAAACCCTCTGCATGGGATATCGTTACGAGTTCCTTGCGTAATAACGTGGAGATGAAGAAGGTCTTGAGCTGGTCTATTGTCTCAATCTGATAATGGACGAAGCCAAGAAACGAAAGAGCGCTCTTCCACCAACGTTTAGGTCCGTGCAGAAATTCGAATACTTGGTATTCGGTGAAATACTCCGGTTCACCTGTTGATGTCTCTTCTGCAATGTGTTTCAGAAAATCGATTGGTGCTTTTGCCGAACATACTTCCTGAACTCTCCGCTTCATGATTGAATTCTCGATCAGACACTTGATCATCAGAACGAGTATCGTGAGAAAGACCAAGAAGAGCGCCGTGTTCAGCACTTCGTCATCAATCGGTGAGTATTTCTTAAGCTCAGTAGATACTTCCTCAATCTTCGTCATGACCGCGAGCGCCCCGGAAAGTAGCAAAGTGATGCCGAGTGACGCCCAACTCCGTCCGCTTGGACGGTATAGGGACTCAAGTCTCTTACGTTCCGCATCGAACTCTTGCTTCTTGCGGTCTGCCAATTGCTCCTTGATGTTATCTACTTCGCGTTTGCGCCATTCAAGCTGTTCCTTCAAGTCGGCAATCTCTTTGCGCGCAGCATCGAGGGCATTCTGCGTAAAAACGTTTTCGTAAACCGGCTTGTAGAGCGCAAGTTCAGCGGGCGTCCGATGAAGAGCTTCATCTTGAACGAATCGGAAGAGTTCAGGAAGAAGTTTCTGGGACTCCTTGAACTTCGTTTCTGCGTGCTCTTTGCTGGCATCATCGGTGAACCGATCAGGATGCATTTGGTTTCGATACTCGCGAAGATTAGAGTACAACTCAGATGCACTGCATTCCTCGTTGACCCCGAGAAACTGCCGCACTCGTTGAACAATACTGACCTGTAGTTGTTTGTTCATTCTTTCAGACATTCTCTCCTATCTCGAACAATGTTTCTATGGTTTCTACATAACATCTCAATTCTCGTCATAAATCAAGAAATCACAAACTACGCCGTTGCCGCTTCATAGCTGTCAAACCCGCTATGTTCAATTATAGATGTTGTTTGCATACAATCAAGGAAAAAAGGCTTTGCCATTGACTATCCATTCGACTTCGCTCAGGACAGGTTTTCTATCGACTAATGACTATTATATCCGCGTTTATCTGCGTTAATCTGCGGTTTAATAACGCTGTCTCACGGAGACCTTGCCATTGACTATTTACGATTTACTATTGATTATTTGATGCTTTCTCTGCGTCCTCTGTGGCAGATAAAAACGCCGTGGAATGGAGATTTATTTGGAATTTTCTCGACGTTTTGGGTAATTGTTCGTATAATATATAACATAATTAGTATGTTGTATATCGTATGTAGTATGTCGTTTTTTGAATTGAGAATTGAGAAATATAGAAGTAAAAAAGCCAAAATAATGAAAAAAACAGGTGAAAAAGAGTAGAAAACAACGAAAATTTGAGCTTAATTTTAAAAAAACAAAGCCAATTTCCAAAAGGGCAAAATGGGCGTAAGTATCTATATGAAAGGTGATTATGAAGATTTTCAAGCTTTTGGGCGGCGAAAAAACAAAGCCAATTCAAAGCCAAACAAAACCAATTCGCCAGCCTTCGGATTGGTACATCGAGGGAAAACCATCCCCATCCCGATACAAGACAATCAGGATGAGGCTGTCATCCGACCACCTTTAGCCGGAAATCCGAGACAAGACGAAAGTAGCCGAATGACAGAACACAATTTGAAAAAACAAAGCCAATATGCCGGCCTTTGTCCGGAAATCCTAAATACTAAGCTCTAAATCCTAAACAAGAGGCATAGGAACAAAATGACAGATCCGAAGGCACGTTTGACAGGGTACGTTTGAAAAAACAAAGCCAATTTATTTCGTATTGCGTACTGCGTGATGCGTATTGCGAAAAGGAATTTGAAAAAACAAAGCCAATTTGCAAAAGGGCAAAATGGCGTTAAGTCAGTATTAATAATGAGTTAAGGAGATTTTGATGGGCCGAGGCGGCGAAAAGACAAACCCAATTCAAAGCCAAATGCCGTCCGTTGGTCGGAAGTTCGAAGCACTAAGCTCGAAATCCGAAACGAGCTGATTGGAGTCCGATCTACGATGGTCGACTAAGAGGATGGATTATGGACGCTCGTTTCTCGTTCCTCATTACTCTTCTTTTCGTCCTCTTCGCGTCTGCAGGTTGAGATAATTTGCATTTATCAGCGTTATTTTAGGACGAATTAAATGGCAATTTTTTCAATTTTATGCAAGTATGAAGTTGATTAGGTGCGAATATATGTCGATAATAGCATAAACAAGTCAAAATAGAGCAGAATATAAGTAAATAACCCGAGAACTTAGTTGATATAGACAAAAAGGAGAACTACGATGAAGTGTTCCCAAGCAGTAATATGGACGATATTATCTCTACTTACAATTAGTTTAACAGGTTGTTTTTCATCCAATCCGAAAGATGTAAAAGCATTTCTTATGCCAAGTAATGTCGATGTCTCAGCAAAAAATTATATTTTGCATCCGCCGGATGAGATTGAGATACATTGCTCCAAGGTGCCGGAAATCGACCTGCAAAGACAGCAAGTTCGTCCGGACGGCAGGATAGGCTTCGAAGCTGTGGGCGAGTTATATGTAGCGGGCAAGACACCCGCACAAGTGGCAAACGAGCTGCGGGCAAAGATTCTGGAGCTTTACCAGGTTGAAGGCGATAACCCGATCGATGTTCGTGTCGTTGCGTTCCGCAGCAAAAGGTACTACGTTTTGGGCCAGGTTAGTAGGCCAGGTGCTCAGGCCTTTTCCGGACGCGATACAGTCTTGGGCGCAATAGCACTCGCAGGAAGCCCCACAGTCTTGGCGTGGGTAGAGCGCATCCAGGTAATAAGGCCATCGGCCACTAAGAACGTTAAGCCCAAAATCTTCGAATTCAACTTTGACCGCGCGGCTGCTCACGGCGATGCCTCTAAGGATGTTCTACTGCAGGAAAGTGATATCATATATGTGCCGCCAACTATCCTGGCCGCAGCCGCAATGAAGATAGAAGAGTTCATACGACCCATTGCACGAGCTTTCTCTGGTTACTATATAATGGGAGGCGGAGAGGCGTCTGATGCTGCCCGCTACCGTGCCGTCGGCTATTGATAGGTTTGCGGCTAAGCATGTTTTAACCAGCGTACGACGAATTAAGAACAGGAGAGAGGTAAAACAGATGAGGCGGCGATCCGACTTAAGAATTGCCCATATTACCAGCACGGTCTGGTTTATCATTTGCGTCGGCTATATCTTGGTTTTAGCCTTGCGCCAGTTCGGCGTTCATTGGTGGGTCTTATTTTCCATATCCGGGCAAGGCGCATTAATCATTCTGTTATTAGTTAGTCTATATCTGTTTGCGATTTTCAGAGGGATCAGCAGCAAGAAAGTGCAGGTGGAACATCCGCTGACCAGCACAATATATTACGCGGTGTTCTACGTATCAACTCCATTTTTGGGCTGCCTGTCAGGCCTGCTGGGAATGATTGGCACAAATTCAATCAACCAATTCCTGCTGGGAATCGCGATGGGGACTCTTGGTACAACATTTCTGGTCTGGGTGATTGTGGACCCGTTAATCGGTCTGCTTGAAATGATATTGCCGGCGAGTCGAAAACACCGCGCCCAACGGGTGGCACAGGCCAAAGCCGAACGAGACAAGAAACAAAAGGCCGGGGTGCGTTTGCTTGAAGACGTGTTAGAGAAGGAAGAATCGGACCGGCTCAATTGGCAGGAAGTACTCAAGCCACAGGCAGAAAAACTTGCCGGACTATTGACGGCAGAAATAACAGATATAAAGCAGGCCGAACAGGAAGCGGTCGGCATAGGAGTCAGTGCCTGGCAAACCGGGGGACTGAGCTGCATGCGTGAACTCCGCGATATGGCAATCGCTTTATCCAACCAGAAATACGAGAACAAAGCTATTGTTGACTACATCAATTTCTGGTGGGACGGCATCGGAAACTGGCGAGCCGCACCAATTGGTTGATTCCGCCTGCTTCGGTTTATTAAAAACAGCTCCGGCGGCAGGGACAAAGATTCCGATCATAACAATCGAAAAAGGCGAAGTAGTACAACCTCCGCCTTTTTCGACCTATGTTCCTCTAATGCAAATGTTCGTATCCGGTTATATTGTTTCTCTTCTTCTCAGCCAGCCGATAAGACATAAACCAATGCTGCCTAAAGCTATAGCTCCCGGAGCGGGAATCACCGGCAGGGGCTCGCCTTTTCTGACTGCCCATTCCTCGAATCCGTCATTATTTGGACAATTTACACCAAATTTCGAATAGAAATAGACATAATCGCCGCCGGTAAACAGGCTGTCGGGGATATATGCAAACATATCCCCGGAGCCGCTTCCGTGATTGAGCTTTGCATTCAGCTTGATCCAGTTGTCTGAGCCGTCATCAAGCTGATAAACCAGCGTGCCGAGACTGCTCGGTGTTCCTATAAGATCCGGTTGGTCAGACAAATATATCTCAATCTGATCCAGCGACAACATTCTACCTTTCCTGGTATTAATTTGATTAATATCCAGCAGAAACTCACGGTAGTCTGTTCCTCCGATGTTAAATACCGGAACTTCACTCAAAGACAGCGTCCGGGTATAATTCGGGGAATTATTCTCGTCATACTGCAGCGGACGGAAGCTTGTGTTATAACCTTGTGATATTGGCTGATTCGTCGATAACCTGACAAACGGATCGATGAGACCCGTGCCGGTGGCCTGCGGATCAATTTGCATGAAGTAGGCCTCATTGATGTACCCAGAACTTCCCGCTGTCGTCAGATTCAAAGTCGGTGCGGCAATCGCAGGCACACAGAATCCGCCTAACAGCAGCATAAACAGGATATTCCTAACACGTTCGAATAAGCTTTCTCGCGACACCCAGATTTTCGTTAACAATGTCAAATTCAATATTCTAATGCCATCCTTAGCTTTCATATTATCCTTTCGTATTTCACAAGTCCTTTCAGGAAGCAGGAAAACCGTATCATGCAGAACCGGTCTTTTTCCTATTCATCCATCAAGGCATAATTTTAATCATTCACACCTACAGAATTCTTCTTCTTCTCATCCATCCGACAAGGCCCATACCTATACCGCCAAGCAGCGCGGCACCCGGTGCGGGAATAGTTAGTTGAGCATTATCTACGCCGACATAGCTGTCAAAACCGCTGTCCATTCCATTCGTAATCTCAATCAACAACGTATATGTACCGCCGGCAGTAAATTGATAGCTGACCGGAATCCAGGGAGTACCCCAATAGTCTTCGGGATCAGCGATTACAGAGTTTGAAAACAGCATGTTCACTACCGGGCCATCAGTTCCCTCGCCCGAAAGGAGCTTTCCAGTTGTTGCGTCATTAAAGGGCTCGTAGTCTCCGGAATCCCAGAAATAATCAAACCTCAGGCTCGTGCCTGATGACGCATAAAAACTCTGATATAACTTGCTCAAACTTCCCGGCCCATCCGTTTTCAGCAAAGTAAAGTAACTACCATCCGTAGGGCTCCAACTCGTCGTCCCGGTCGCCGAAAAAGCAAGATCGCTATAGTCTGTAACGACGCTTGCAAAACCGCCGACCGGCAAGACTGCCGTCCAGCCCGTGAGATCGCCGGTTTCAAAACTTCCGTTTGTCAGATTGGCCTGAGAACTTGAAGTGGCAAATATCAGTCCTGCTACGACATAAACCAATATTAACCTTTTCATTCTGTATTTCTCCTTAGTCTGTTATTTTCCGTAACGACCAGATATGCCTCACAATAATCACACCAATCTCCATGCTAAAAGAGCTATTCGTGTTAACCTTATGCGAAAAATGAGGCTGATGAATTAATTAAAATCCGGCGGACCCCGGGCCAGGCTTGCATTAATGAATGCCGTTGTAAAATAATTAAGCTGCCCGGTTCCTGGAATCAGGCAGTGGATTGCATGGTTTAGGCAGGACGAAATCGCCGTTATTGCGAAATGAGGGGCTTTTTTATAATAACGAAGTGTATTTTGAAAGTTATCCTGAATCAAAGTCTTTGAACAACAAAAGCTTTGCACAGATTTACCAGAGCAGCAGGTTCGGCGGCAAAACGATAGCGATATTCTCCCCTGATCCTGTTTAAGTTTATGCAGCACCTTTACGAGGGGCATGGATGACGTTTCGTCGTTAGGAATTCCAGCTAAATGGCGCAACAGGCCGACATAGCGGGTGCCTTCAATATCACTTCGCAAACGATTGGGGTGTTTGGGCTCGTATAAGCGAGAGATATAATGAGACGATGATTGTTTTTCACTTAGCGCCCTGCCGGACACATTTAAGGCCAACTGCGGCAATAAGGAGATTCCGGCCTGGCCGGCCCATAGCAGGCCCGATAATGTCGCCAGCCAAATCCTGCGATCTTTAACCAGTGAAACACACAAAAATCCAACTAAAACCATCAGAAGTGTTCCAGGCGCAGGGGGCAATGTTTTTACCACGATTGCTGTGGCCGTCGACTTGCCATATCTAACAGGTGGCTTGTTAAATTCCTCAGAGATCGAAGCCAGGTGTGATTTGAACAGTCCGGTATTGTTGTCTTTTTCCGGCCTATAGCGAGGATATACATACGATCCGGCAGACTCAGCGAAGACGACGCCGTCTTCAGCAAAGTCGCTCACCGTTGGTGCAGCGTAGACAATCGCTGTACCAAGAAGCAACAATAGCAATACCATTCCTTTGATTTTACTGCCACGCACCATTTCTCCTCTGTCTCCTTACAGGGCGCGCTGACACTTGGCACATAACTTTTTGACCACCCTCTCACTCAAAAAAATGAGATGGTCCCTGCCTCATGCAACAGCTATGCATATATTCTCCAAGTTCAATATTTTCATTTTACATCAATACACACAAAACAATATGAAAATATTGTAAATATAGAATATATTTTCGGACTAACTTAGCCCTTGAAGTTTTTATCGGACATTTGAACACTATGACTTTAGCTCATATTTTGTAATTTAGGAAAAATAGAATACTATTTTAATCTTACGGGATGACTGTAATTGAAATGACAGCTAATGTATGCTATTAAGATGAATTTGATTTGCAGATTGTGTGGAAATGATTTAGGCGCAAAGCCCATTTATTTTCAGTTATACCTGATTTTAAACGCAGCGGAGGCCTTCTGGAGTGTCAGGAACCGGCTTACAATCCCAATTAAGCAACTTATTATTGGAGTCGGGTATCTTAGTGGTAGTACGAATAAGGCGAGTTGTATCTACGGAGGTTATAGGTGGGAATGATATGGCAGGAATTATCTCAGCGGTTTTAAACAGCCCGTAAAGGAATAGAATATATCCACTCATACATACGGATTCGAAAGGTCTCTTGAATCAGTCACAAATCTTAAAAGCATCGCAATTTTGCTCTTGACGTGGATTTTTCGATAGATATTTCTTGTATGAGTTTTCACAGTACCTGGTTTTATGCGCAGATACTTAGCTATATTACCATTCCTGAGACCTTTGCAAACTAATTCTGCTATTTGGCGTTCACGAGGCGTTAAATTGTACTGGTTTTGCACATAAGACCACTGCTTTTGGTTAAGTAGGATAACATCCGGTTGTTTGTAGCCGGAATCACCACTTCCGATATTCTCAGTTTGTGAATTTGGCAATTGTAGCATGGTTAACTGCCCTCCTGTAACTTTTTGAGCAGACTCTGTGCTTCGGCCAGGTCCGCCGTTGATAAACCGCCGTTTGGACTATTTAATTCCAAAGCCTCTTTCAAATATTGAATTGCTTTGCCTTTTTGTCCAAGTTCGGCAAAAGCTCTTGCTAAATAAAAACGTGTACCAATGCTTGATGGTGTGATATCGGGATAAAGCTTTATACACTCATTGAAATCACGGATGGCTTTATCGAATTCACCCAGCCGGTAGTATATAACGCCACGGGTATCAATTAGATCATAATAGTTCGGAGCAATTTTCAATCCTCTCTGCGCAAGATTGAGCGCTTCCTGATGTTTACCTTGTACTTCGCTCAGTATCCAGGCAAGATTATTCATGGAGATTATATTGTCAGGTTCAAGCTCGAGAATTCGCTGGTATAGTGTAGAGGATTCTCCGGGACGACCGCTAATTTGAAACAGGATAGCAAGAACACTCATAACTTCGATAGAATCTGAATTATCTTTCAGCATCATTCGAAGTATGTCCTCGGCTGTTTTCCTGGCCTGGCTGTCCTCAACTAACATCAAATCCCTGGCAACGGATACAGTAGTACGACTGTCCTGCTGGTGTTTTGCATACCATTCAACGACCTTACGGCTCAGTTCACTCCAGGCTTTGTCGTCTTTGAGTAACTGCACTTGAGCTAATAAGGGACCAGGATCGTTTGGCTCAGACTCAAGCAGGGAATCAAATTCCTTCTGGGCTTCCGTTTTATTGCCACTTTTATATAAGGCAACGGCCAAAGCAGTTTTGCATTTTCCGCGCACTGAAACACCACAAACAGACAATTGCTCTCTCAACAGATTTACGGCTTTGTCCGGTTCGTCTGCTTTAATGTACGTATTGGCCATTAACACCGCGACACTGAGATCGCCTGGATCCAGCTCATGCAGTAGCCTAAGAGTTGGAATTGCCAGAACCGGTGACCGTGCCGCCTCCGCTCGCGCTTTCAACAGTAACAAATTCTTATCGTTGGGTTCGTTAGCAAGACCTCCCAATGCAGCTTCCATAGCTTTTCCAGGCTGCCCCTGCTTGATCGCAATATCCCCCAACAGCACCCAGGCCTCGCTAATTTGAGGCTGCTGCTCAGTAATCTTCTGAAGCATCTGCCGGGCACTTTCAATTGCCGGAGCGGTCCCTTCAGTAAGCACCAAACGCGCTTTGAGCAACCGAAATTGAATATCTTCCGGATTTAATTCCAGTGCCTTTTCCAGAAGGGCTTTTCCCTCTTGAACCATATCGCGGTTTCCGGATGCTATAAACAGTGGAATGGCACGTTTTTGCAATTGGACGTTATCAGAGTCCAGAGACAGTGCCTGCTTAATGTCAGCGGATGCGTTTTTGGGCTGGCCTATAGAACGGTAAAAGTCACTTCTTGCCATCCATACTTCGATACTGCCAGGTTCAATTGATACAGCGTGATCGAGGTCTTTAACGGCCTCGCCGGGCCGGCCAAGCGTAGCATTTGTTCGAGCACGAAGAATATAAGCGGATGCATTGTTAAGGCTCTTGACTATTTCATCAGAAACTCTCAATGCCTCCGTTTTCTTGTCCTGACGAATATTAAGCTGAATTTGCGCAGCGATTACCGGCAGCGATTTAGGATCCAGATTTTTCAGCCTGGTCAGCAGTTCCGAAGCCTCGTCAAACTCATCCTGCCGTATCTTGAGCAGCGCAAGAGACAGGCCGGCAGTCTGGTTGTTGGGATCATTGTCGAGAATATCCTGCAGAATGCCTGATGCCGAATCCAATTGGCCGCGTCTCAGGTGGCTTTGCAATTGCAGTTTCTGGAGTTCCGGATGAGAAAGCTTCTGCCTGGAAACACGATTCAAAACCTGCTCGGCTTCGTCATATTGCCTTGCACTGTATAGTGCGGCAACAGCGGGAACTATCACTCGCAGGTCATCGGGCGATTGACTTAATATCTCGCGATATGTCGAAATCGCCAATTGCTTCTCGCCGGCCCGCTCATAGGATCTCGCCAGAAGCAAATGGCTTGCCTGGTCATTGGGATTTATCTTCATATTTTCCTGAAGAAGCGACAAAATCTGGGGATAACGATTCTTGAAATCATCCATTGCAAACCAGACTTTTGCCTGCTCATATCGCCATTGCCAACCGTCCCGGCCTTCGATTGATTTGATGTCATTGACAATCTGCTGGGCTTGTTCCGAGTCATTTATGACTTGTTCGTACAATAAAAGTCGTCGCTTTAAAGGGATATCTTCAGGCAGTTTCCGGGCAAGTGTATTAAGTAGTGTATAGGCATTGTCTTTTTGTTCCCACTGAGTGTAGAACTGGGCAAGCAGCAAACCTAATTCTCGCTGGGCAATGGGTGTTTCGATTCTCTCTAATGCATCTTTAATGCTTGCTTCGCATTCTTTTTGGTTGCCTTTTTGGTATAATAAAATCGCAAGGTATCTGACCAGCTCAACGGACTCGGGCAATTCAGCAATCGCTTCATTTATTTTCAGTATTGCTTCATCTATCTTGTCTTGAGCGGCAAGCAGCTCAGCTTCAGCCATGGCAATCTTTACTTTTGGCAGGTTAGTTTGCTTAAGTTGGCCTGCCAGCGATTCGGCCTCGGCCAATTTGCCCTGTTGCAATGCGAGACGGAACTGCAATAATTTAACTTCCCCAACGAATTCGGAATTTTTCTCCAAAACAGACAATTGCTGCTGCAAGTCGTTCAACATCGCCACATCCGCTGTCCCTCGTTCAACTGATGTTGTCAATAACAGTTGCATCCGAGCTTGCTGATACAGTAAAACAGCTTCCTGATTTTCCGGTGACAGTTCTATCGCTCTTTCAGCAAGCTCTGCGGCCTCAGCCCAGTTTCCAGTCTGAGCTAAAATTTTGGCCAGAGCCAGGTAAGCTTCAAAGAAACCGGGGCTTTCAGAGATGAGCGTGCGAAGCTGCTGTACCGCCGATTGCGTATTACCTAAGCGAGACAGAGCTGATGCCAACGCCAGGCGTACATGTACTGACTTGTTGCCGGATATCATTGACTGCTGCCAATACCTGACAGCATCAAACAGATGTCCCTGGTTAGCGGCTATAAGGCCTTGTAAGAATTCAACTGACGCAGGGGAAATATCCTTTTCTTTCATTTTGGAGATACAGTCATTAGCGTCTTCAAGTTTGCCGGAGCGGATAAACAGCTCCGTTGCCAAGGGCATAAAATCCCACGGCTGAGAAGAAAGCTCTTTCAATCCGTTTTCGGCAATTGTCAGCATTTTTTCTTGTGACTGTGATTTCAACGCAAGCCCGGCCCACGTCGTCCACAGAACAATATCTGTCGGCGATGTTTCTTTTACGGCAAGGAGATGCACTTCCGCCCTGTCCAGAACATTTAAGTTTATAAGTTCTTTTGCAAGGCGCAGCCGGACCGTGGAATCAGACAAATCCTGCTTTTCGGCTTGCTCTAAGTCAGATGAAGCCCTGGTCACGTCTTCGCTTCTTTGATAGAAACCCGCACGGATTATATATGCCAAAGCTGAAGATGGATTTTTCTCCACGGCTTGATTGTACCAATGGGACGGCAACTCTGTGAAATCTTCCGGACGCTGCTCTATGAGCTGACCTAATGTCTCGTAAGCCAGTATTTGCTCAGGATGTTCCTGTAAAATGGTCTTCAATTCCACTGCCGCTTCTTTGAACTTGCGTTGTCCGGCCAGAGCCAGGGCCAACATTCGCCGAAGCCCGGGATCCTGATTGGTCTCAAGCTGTCTTTTGGCAATGAGTTCCGCCTCGCCGGGGCTGCCGATACCCAGGTAAATCTCGGTAAGCTGCATAGCAGCTTCGGAATTATTTCTATCTATTCTTAATACAGTTCGATATGCCCCGATAGCTTGTTGAATTCTGTTACGTTTGGCAGGCCTGATTTCAAGCTGCGCATCAGCATATTTGAGAAGCGCCGATACATCGCCTCGTTCTAAAGCAATATAACCGCCCAGATGTTCCGCCGCATCTTCCCACCTATGCTCGTCATACGCTTTATTGCCAAGAATAAGACCTTGCTCGGCCCTATTGGTCCTGCGCCATTGACGTAGCCCAAAAGCACTTACGCCTAAAACAACAAGGCTGATGACCAAAACAATTGCCAATTTCCAGTTAAAATATCTTCCTGGCATTTATTCGCCCTTTCGAAAATTAGAATTGGTTAATGAAATTTCCTAAAAGTTTCTTGGCTGTTTTCCAACAAATACATAAATCCATCTTCAGCGACAGATTCCTGACATATTCGGTGTCATAATGTATCCATTCCTGAAAGTCTTTCATTGGCTGGCGTGTCCTGTAAACCTGCCAGAGTCCCGTAATCCCCGGCTTAACCGACAGCCGGGCGTCACGCCAAAACGGACACAACGTATTCTCCGATTCGGGAGAAGGCCTTGGCCCGACAATACTCATTTGGCCAAACAGGACATTAAAGAACTGGGGTATTTCGTCGATATATGTTTCCCGCAGAAACCAGCCGACGGTATTGATTCGCGGATCATTGGCTATCTTGAATTGCGGGCCATCCACCTGGCTGACGATTCGCAATATCTCCTGTATCTTATCAGCCCCGATAATCATCGTCCTGAATTTCAGACAGCTAAACTGCTTTCCGTGCAGTCCCTGACGTCGATCCTTATAAAACACCGGGCCCGGCGAAGTTAATTTAATTGCCATGGTCACGAACAGCATAACAGGGGCAAAAAGAATTAGTACTATCGCTGCAGCAAAACAATCGGCAATCCGTTTGAAACATCGTGCATAAGAAAATCCCGGCCAAACGCGAAAAGGCCCATCGGTATCCTGCAACATGCTTTTATCGCTTTTGCGTCGAGCAATGCGCTTCCAATCGCATTGCGGCCCTTTTATAACTCGTTCCTGCACAAGTTGATTTTTCGGCACACAAACTTCCGACCCTACAATTGATGAATATACAACAGCCCCCCGCTCAATCCTGGCATTATTACAGATAATGGTCGGACCAATAACAACTGCCTTCGAACCGATGTGAATATTCTTTCCTAACAGCACCTTCCCTGTTAATCTCGCATCTTCGGATATTGTATTCGAATCTCGAAGTTCGAATTTAGAATCCTGAATATTCGAAAGCCTCGTTTCACAGAAGCTCAGCAATCCATCTTCAGTTTCCAAATCCAGCACATTTCCACCTACGTTAATCACCCGCAATATTAATTCTTTTGACCGGCATATTTCTAAAAGAGCGGAAAAAGATAAAGGCAAAGCATTATCCACTAATACCCGATCGAGAATGCCGGTTTTAATAAAAAGATGATGAGGCCATTCCGTGGAAGCAAACGCGAACTCGGCCGAATCCGAGTACGCCCGGCGGAAACCCGCCACCTTGCCCTCGGTTGTCAATCGCACTTTTTCACGCTGTCCCAGCAATCCGGATTCTGCACTAATCGCCACCATGTCCGCCTGGACGCCGGTGAGTACCTTATCGAGTAATTCGATGTTGATTTGTGTGTCATACCGCCCGTTTGATACAACAAACCATGAGTCCGAGCTTCCATTTCGTGTGGCCCTGCGCATAAGTTCGCAGGGGACAGGCACATTTTCCTTATAGCGTATTACATTCGGCCCGGCATCAAATGAAGGTTGTTGCGAGGATTGATTTCCATGCCGGGATTCGCCCTGTCCAATTGCCCATTCATCAGGGACGGCACAAAGAGTTTTATCGGTGCCATATTTTGCGGAAAATCGATAAATGGAATCCCTTTCAATGTCCCTGTTTGAGCGTCTGCACAACCCGTCGAGAATAACGTCGGAAACTGGCTCGCTGGCCAGAGCAGACCGAAGCAGACTCTCACCGCCGCCGTCTGCAGAGTCCTTGTGTATAAGAATCATATTCATGGATAGGTTAAGGAACAATATGTATGAGCCCGCACTAATCAGGTATGACGCCAGGCTCAATTGGTGCCGGACCATCCGGGAACCTGATAATTAATATCCTGGGAATTAAGTCTCGACCGGTTTATTATCATCGTCGGTCTTGGAGACATTGTTATCATCGTCGGTCTCGGAGACATTGTTATCATCTTCGCCATTCTCCTCCGAGAACCTTGAAGTTTTCCTGGTTCGTTTCCGTTCGACGCTTTCTCTCGACTCGGCGCTTTTAGAAGACGTAAAATCTTCCGCAGGCTCTTCAGACTCGGGTGTTTCGGAGCCGTCGGCATAATCCGGACTCTCTTCCATTGAGAACATCAGTTTCCTCCTGGAGATTCTGGGGCTCTCCCTTGATTCAGCATTTTGCGCATAATAACTATGGCCGTGTCGGTAGTAACTATGCTCAGCCTGAACACTACTCAGTACGGTGCCCAGCACCTTGACATTGGTTTGTGCCAGTCGTTCCTTCGCTTCTTTGAGGTCCGGCAAGGTGGTATGGCCGGCATAGCTGACCAAAATAACCGCATTTCCAATCTTAGCCCACATAAGAGCATCGGGGAAAACCAGTGCAGGAGGAGTATCGATAATCACGTGATCGTACTTTTTGCTGATCATATTTATGCGTTTAGCCGTCGAAGGCAAAGCTAACAGCTCGTAAGCATCTGCTGCATCGTGAAAATCAGCCGCAAGCACATCCAGGCCCGTCGAAGCTACGGAGAAAACAGCCTGCTCAAATTTTACCCCGCAGAGAACGTCATGCAGTCCTCTCGTATCCCTGGGAAGATTCAAAAGCCGTGCAACATCAGGTTTCCTCAAGTCACCATCTATGAGTAATACTTTTTTCCCTGATTCGGACAGGCTTGTCGCAAGGTTAACGGCAAATGTCGTTTTGCCCTCCTTCATGCCGGGACTGGTAACAACCAGCTTCTTCGGGATTCCCTTGCCGCCAAGAAGCCCTAAATTGGCACGAATAGTCTGGTAATCTCCGACTATCTGTTCCGGAAGAAGAGCCGGCTTTACGGTGTTCAAACTTGTAGTAGTTCCGATTATTCGAATACCGATACGCTTTGCCACATCATCAGGTGTCCGCAGACTCTGATCGGCCTTATCTCGAAGATACGCCAATCCCATGCCACAAACAAGCGCACCAAAAACCATGGCTATTGAATATTTTATCCGCTTATCGTTAATAGCGGAAATATCGGCATTATAATGCACGGAAATCCTTGTCGGACGCTTCCGCTGCAACTCCACATTCTGGATACGCTTGAGCACTGTATTATACGCTTCTCTGGTTGATTCCAATCTATCCTGCAACTCCTGAATAGTCAGTTGCTTGCGGCCGATACCAATGGTTTGAATATCTTGTTGAGATAGAATATCTTCAAGACGTTTTTCATACTCTCGCGTTTGTTCCAGTTCACTACGTACTGATACAAGCTGTTTGTTACCGGCTTCCGCAGTTTCCTTAGCCACCAGTTCATCAAAAGTGCTGCTGGCCTCTTGCTTTCGATCCTCCAGATGTTTCTTCAATATTCTTAACAGTTCAGATTTACGTGAAAGATCAGGATTCATCGGGGACAATTTCTGCTGGGCAACAATAAGCTCTTGTTCTAATTGCGTGATATTTCCCGTAAACGCCACAACCGCAGGATCCTGATTTATATAATCCTGCCTCATCTTAAGCAATTCCTCGGGCGAGATCGCCTGCTCCCTCGTTCGTTCAAGCAATTGGACCTGTGCTTCGAGTTTAATTCTTTGGGCCTCGACACCTGTTTTCGTATTCAGTAGACTTGCAACACGCTCTAACATCATGTCCTGCCGGCCTTCCAGGGCAACAGTTCCATATTCCTGCCCCAACTGGTAGATAGTCTGGCGGTCGTTTTCTATCTTTTCGTAAAGAAAGTCACGCCTGTTTTCCAGGATAGCAAGCTGACGGTTCTCATCCTCATCCGAATTGACAACTTCGATCTCCATATACGCCCTGATAAAGGAATCCACAATCTGCTTCGCTTCTTCTATATTTGCGCTTTGCATATTTATTTTTATCAGCTCACTGCTACGGTTTGCAGCAATTAAAATGATCCCCTGGTCAACTATAGCCCGTTTTAATTTCATCGCCGGCTCTATTTTCGTTTTTGTCCCCAACAGTTTCTGCTTCCACTTTGAGACCAGACCCGTTGGTTCATCATCAAAGAAGGACAGCTTCTTGCTTACCAGATCGTCCGCCACTCTCTGAACCACCGCGTTGCTGGTGATTTTCTCTGCCTGAGTATTCATAAAGCTCTCATAGTTCGATATTTCTCCTCTGTCTTCTTCGCCGCTCAGGATGTCTGCTAAAATGGGAGCAACCCTTATCGCGCCGGTTACATTGTATACAGGTTTGATCATAAGCCACACGGCAGGCAGTCCGATTCCACACACTATTAAGAATATCAGTAATACAATGTACCATCGGCGAAGTATGCCGGCGACCATATCCGATGTAGCCTCACTGTCTTGTTCAGGTGGAATTTGTAAATTAACAATTTCCTGTTCAGCCAACTGGTCATGATATTTATCTAATTCGTTCATTTTTATTACTCCTTCGATAATAATTTGTCATTCTAATCGGGTTTCGAGTCTAATTTTTCAATCTTCCGCAAAACGGCACGCTACGAATGGTTACTCAACTCCTCTGCCTTGTAATTATTATTGCTTTTTCTTTGACCGGCAGCACAGTCAGTTTTGCCAAAAGCCAAAGCTCGCCGACTACCGCTGCAAGGGCCAATGGCATCATTGCATACCCGCCAAAGTCATGGAATATTTTTTCCCAATACTCACCTTCAAGAACTGTAAAAAACAGGGCTGTAATTGCCAATCGTACGGTGTTGCAAAGTAAGGCGATGGGCAGGCTCGATACCAAAATGATCAGTTTTTCCCACCATACCCGTTTGACCAGCAGGACAACCAGGCCTGTAATAACAAAAAAAGCGGTAATCATTCTCAAGCCGTTACACGCTTCGACTACAGCAACGCTCGCATTGCCAATATGTATAATATTGCCTTCCTGTATAACCTCGTATCCTATTATCTCGAGGCAGAATACCGCCGATGAAGTAGCCCAGCTTTGTAGTCGCAGCCCAATGAGGTACTGCATGGTATTAGGCCAGGGCAGCATTAAACACAGGAACAATAATATCGTAGATACCTTCCGGAAAAGCTGCCAGCCAAACAACAGTAATACCATCGCGGCAATACTAAGGATAATGGATAGTCTTTCTGCTGAATTATACATAAGGAACAACCCCATAAGTCTGACTGCCTGAGCCATTATGAAGGCAAACAAACCCCAGACAGAAGGTTTAACAGGGCACTGAGCAATATCATGTCGCCTTGACCACAAGATATAAACACTGAGAAAAGGAACAAACAGGCCGGCTGAATATTCATCGCTTCTTAGCAACAAACTCCAAAGCTCAACAAGGCTCGGCATGTAAGACCAAAAAAAGGCAATTAAAATAATGCCTGATGCGAGGAATGCAAGAGTGTTCTTTCTGCTCGAATATGTCCAATTCGGCAGTTTTTCGCAAATTTTGCCAAGTGGTTTTAATATACGCTGCAATCTAATCGAGTTATTTTTTGCAATCGTCGAGGCAAGATTAACCGCACGTTCCAACATTCCCTCTGGTTTGAATGATATGGATTTTTCATCCAAAACAGCATTATCACGAACAGCCGCGTGATAGTCGACCACACATCTGCGGATTTGGCAATTTGAGCCCACTTTTACGCCATCCCACAGCACACTATTCATTACAATGCTATCTTTACCGACAGCAGTATTTTTCCCGAGGATAGCCGGCCCGAGAACAAGCGCCCCGCTTGATACTCTCGCGCCATCCATAATAATAACCGGACCATTAATTCTTGCTTCAGGATCAATAATGGCATTATCTGCCAGCCAAACATACTGGGAATCGGAATTTTTAAGGGGCTTCAAATCAACATTCAGTTTTGGAACTTTTTCAAGGTAATTGGAAACGGCACATAAGTATTCCTGCCGATTCCGAAAATTCCCGGCATGACTCGGCAACTTTGCCGCATGAACGCTTCTGCCGGCAAGGAGCATCTTAGGAATCAAGCCTTCCTTGATATCGAAATAACCGGCCTTCGGGATATGTTCCAGGATACATGGATCACAAACATATATGCCGGAAGTCTGGCCCATATTTGTATTGTCTGCATCACACGGATTCAACATCACTGTTAAATCAGATTGACCGGCACGGTGAGCCTTTATCAGCACGCCGATTTCCGGAGGACATACTATACTGGCGGGAAATACCATGAGTAATTCTTCGGTTCCATCGCTCACAGCTTCCCGAATACACCCTGCTGTACCCAGCGGCAAAGATTCATCTAAAAAAGTCAGCTCCAAACGATCGTCACCAGGATTCTTATCGGCAGACAATGAACTTACACCACTGCCACAAACAACTGCCTGTTTTATACCCTGATCTGTTAAATGGATCAGCAGACGTTCCAGCACAGTTTTCCCTGCTACCGGCCACATGGCCGTGGGCAAACTTGATGCCAGCGGACATCGTCCAAAGTCACGGCGGCCTAAAAGTATAATAGCTTTCACACTCTGCATTTAGATACTTTCGGTCCTATCGATACCAAACAATTTGATGACACTTAAGAACGGCTGGCCATTTCAGCGAGGATAATCAGCAACTGCTCGGCCACCTTTCTCCTGCCCCGGAGATTAAGGTGTCCACCATCATCAGTGTATTCAGGCGCCATGAAACAGACTTTTTCCGTCCCTTTGGCAGCATAACATCTAAAACCATCCGGATTGACCGATTCTATCAGGGCCAGGTCGAAGAAAGGCTCCGTTTCAGAGTAGGCGTCTCTTAACAGCTTGTTATAATACTGTCGTATCATGTTATCTTCCAGAACGCCCGGCATGCCTATTAACAACTTAATGGATTGTTTCAAGTTCCTCTTAACTCCTTTTGGCACTGAACATATAGGAACAGTTATGTGAAGGAACTTTGTGTCCGGATACCGGTTCTTCAACTCTTCAAACGCCGCTCTATAACAATTGAAAATTTCCTGCGGATCCGAATCTCGCATAATGTCAACATAACAGAACTTGAAAAATGCTATATCGACCTTGCTGCCCATGCCGTTATCCATAATATTCATGAAGCTTCTTATCTTCGAGACGGGATCCGTATTCATCCCAACATGCGAATGAGCAAGAACCGGCAGGTCAAATGTTGTGGGCTCTTGCCCTACAACAACGTTGAGTTTTATGTAGTCATGTTCGTTCATGACATCCGCTAATCCGTCGATTATGTTGTATCCAACCGATTTATGCCCGAAGAAAATCTTCTTGCCGGCAAGCTTCGCCCAGGATTCTGCGGGGACATCGTCAATCGAGGGCAGTGTCACCTTGTCTGTCTCTGTCATCGTTCTTATTTTTGTGAAAAACATTATCATAGCACCAATCACCGAAACAACTGCTACAGCAATGAAAAGATGGCGTGTTCTGAACTTCATATCGTAGATTATGCTATTCCGAGTCTTCTTTTTACCTCCGCGATCTGCTCGGACGGGAAGGGCGCGTCAAGCCTGGCCAAACCCTCATCTCTTGTCATGCATCCGATGCGAACCAGCTCGGCGATCTCATAGGCATAAGGATTGAAGCCGAACTTTTCGAGATGGACCTGATTCGCGAGTGAGTTTAGCAAACAGTTGGTGGAATTGGCATCTGTGTCATCGGGCTTTTTCCATCCATACTTGTACGCAGTTTCGAAAATCACATCCTCATCATAGTCTGCAAACGCCAGCGGATTAATGCTGTACGGAAAAGCTTCCCCCTTGCTAAAGTGCCTTTGTTCGAGGAAAAACGGCCTGATGATATCACCCAGCCTGTCAGATAAAGGCTTCAACAGCATTTCCTGCATTGTTTTTAACATCAAAGGATTTGTCTTAACCACGGCCGTTGCAACCGGAGCCTGTCCCGGTGACATCCCGAATATAAGAAAGGGAATCTCCCGCTCGATGGCAATCCTAAATCCGGCGAACCGTACAAGAGAAATACAGCTCGTACATATACTTGACGCCCTTACCAACGCCTTGGCCGAGTACATATCATCGGACATCGAGGCCAGCAAAATCTGCTTCATGCTTTCGAAGCTGGGCGTTATTGTCATATGGTCCACGTTAATGTTACTAAGAACGGCACGGATATTCCGCCTGGCCCTTTCCGACTGGAACCAGTTGTCGAAAGAGTACGCCAGAAGTCTCAGATCATATCGCTCCCGCAGCAAATGCAGGGTATATGTGCTGTCCTTACCCCCGCTGTAAGCCACCAGGCAATCGTAGCTGCCTTTGCCTTTGTACTCTTGAATAAGTTTTTGAAATCTGGCCTCACATTTGTTTCTTACTGAATGCTGCTCTTGCATACTTTTCGCAGTGCGGCAGAAGTTACAAATCTCGTCTTCGCCGAAACGGATTCCTGGAAAACGTTCATTTAGCACGCATTTCTTACATATTTGCATAATACCACCTACTCCTGTTCAGTACGGCCGACCTTTGAACAAGCCGCTGCGAATGAGTCGGCGACCGTACGAATTTGCTGAAACGATATTACTAACGGCGGCTCCACCATCAGGACTGAAGATTTGCCAAAAGCCGGAATCATCAATACCCCCTGCCTAATCATTTCTTGCGCCAATTCAAATGCTGCCTTGCCACTTTGTGTTTCTATTCCAATTAAAAGACCTAATCCATTAGCAGATCGCAGAATATCGGGGTACTCTCCCACGTACTCTTTGAAAGAGCGAAGCAGCATCCTGCCCTTTTCCGCACAGTCTTCCAGCAGACTTCCCTGCTGGATATACCGGATTGTTGAAAGACCGGCACGGCAGGCAAGCACATTACCTGCATAGGATGAAGCAGACATCGAAAAACTAAGACTGAATCTCTTCCATAAATGATTTTTGGCCACGACAGCCCCGGCTGGAATTAATCCACCGCCCAGGGATTTACCCAGGACAAGTATATCCGGAACTACATCGTAATGTTCACATGCAAACATACGGCCAGTTTTGCCAAATCCCGTTTTTATCTCATCCAATATCAGAAGGAGATTGTGCTGATCACATAGACTCCGCACCTTGCGCAGATAACCGCCCGGCGGCAAAACGATCCCCGCCTCATGTTGAATCGGCTCAATTAACACTGCCGCGGTATCCGCTGAAATTGACCGCTCGAGGGCTTCGATATCACCAAAAGGAACGTTTACAAAGCCCGGTAGAAGCGGTTGAAACGCTCTGTTGAAAGAAGGGATACCCGAAGCTGAAATCGCACCAAATGTATGACCGTGAAACGACTTCTGAGCCGTTATAATTGTTTTTGTGCCTTTATGAAGCCTCACTAACTTTATAGCGCAATCTATAGCCTCAGATCCGCTGTTAAGGATAAAAGAGCAAGTCAGCTCACCGGGGGCAATTTTCGCGATACACTCAGCCATCCTAACCTGAATTTCACTTATGAGCGGCTTTGTGTACAATTGCTGCTCTTCCAACTGGTCGATGAGAGACTGGATAATATCCGGATTATTGTGCCCCACGTTGAATAAGCCATATCCCCCGACACAGTCTATATAGGTCTTGCCGTCAGAATCGGTGATCGTAGCTCCCTGGGCTTTGGCGGCGATTTTGTTCAACCCCAGTTTGTTCAAGAACGCCGGATACGAGGAACTGATGAATCGCCCGTAGGACTCAAACAACTTTGTGTCTTTAGTTAATTCGATTCCGCTTGCCATTCGATTATTGAGAGTATCTCGCGTCAGCCCGAGATGCTTGGTTCTTCCTTTTTTTTGAGCTGCTTTTTGTCGATCTTCCCGTTCGCTGTCCTGGGCAGGCTGTCCATAAACTCGATATATTTCGGCACCATGAAGGTTTCCATATTTGCTGCACAGTATTTCAATACCAGCTTTTCGGTCAGTTCCGCATTCGGTGCCGGCACAATGTAGGCCTTAATGGCCTGGCCGAAAATCTCGTCAGCCAATCCGATAACCGCCACTTCCGCCACACCCTCCATGCTGCAAATATTGTTCTCTACTTCCTTCGCACTTATCCGCTCGCCCTTGCTCTTTATCATGTCATCTTTTCTACCAAGGAAATAAAGAAATCCCTGCTCATCCCGGCGGAAATAATCGCCGGAATGAAGTAATCTGCCGCCCGGATACTGCCCGTCACGGTAGGTTTTGGCGGTTAGTTCCGGATCCGCCCAGTAGCCCTGCATGACGTTTGAGCCTCTGATAATCAGCTCCCCGGTCTGACCCGGGGCCACCTCGTTGCCATTTTCATCGACGACAAAGACCTCGCAGTTCGGTATTGCTATGCCCACCGACGAAGGTATTCTGTCCAGCTCTTCGGGAGGCAGATAACTGACCCGCTTGCACTCGGTCAATCCGAACATGGAAATCATCGTCACCTGAGGGAACATGCTTCTGAGCCTTTTGATATGCTCGACCGGCAAAGCGGCCCCGGTGTTGGTCATATATCGAAGCGTTCTGAAATCGTATTTTTTCAAATCCTGCAACTTCAGCAGCATAGCAACGATTGTGGGTACTATTGGAAATCCGGTCACTTTCTCCTGGGCGATCCGTTCCAGGACGTTGTGAAGGTAAAGGAAGGACTTTTCCAAAACCACAGTCCCACCATACATAAACGCCATGATGACCTGATAGAGCCCATAGTCGAACGAAAGCGGCAGCACATCCAGGATAATATCATCTTCGACGTTTCCTATATATTGAATGATGCTTCGCGCCGCCGAGATCATGTTGTGGTGTG
>Ga0315288_10001331_pt1 | contig 31840 bp, 37 predicted proteins | sample YL17G11_20_MG_FD_203454 | JGI IMG/M metagenome (GOLD analysis project Ga0315288, IMG submission 203454) | Sediment microbial communities from Yellowstone Lake, YNP, Wyoming, USA - YL17G11_20 | ecosystem: Environmental > Aquatic > Freshwater > Lake > Sediment | place: USA: Wyoming | collected...
CGTTCGCCAACTCGGTGCTGGGAGTCGTGCCAGCGGCTCCGCAGTAAATCTTGGCGTTCATGCCCATCGCATAAGTTGTTAACGCCATGTGTCCCTCCCTAATCTGTTACTTCACACTGTCGCGCCACTTGGGCGGCAGTTGTTTCAGTTCTGTATCGAATGCAGGCTGCATGTAAGGCCGCTTCTCAACGCGAACCCGTCTGCGCTTGCCATATTTCTTGCGCTTGGAGTCGAAGAATCGCGTCGTGGTTGTTCCACCGTGTTCCAGAAGGCGCGGCGCTTCGCCTTTTCCCTTGCGCAATTTCTCCGGCCCGACGACTACGGAGCGTTTGCCCGGGTCGTACCCGAAGAAGATGTTGTCCCTGAGCAGGCCGGTGTGGCTGTATGGCGGCTGCCCCGGGCGCGACGTTCCCTTGCGCTTGCGGATGCTCGTGCGCGACCGTGTCCGCGTGTACGCGCCAAACTTGCTCAGGACCTTGCGCGTGGCCTTGTCCGTGCGGCTCGTCACGGCCTTCCTGTCAAAGAAGAACTTCTTCATGTCGCAGCGAATCATGGGTACTAGTCCGCCATCCTGTAAGTCAGCGTGATGATGCTTGTGAGCATTCGCTTATCCTGCATGTGCTCCGGCGAATAGACCGGCGCGTGCTCGACTTTCAAGAGAACCGCTCCCAACTCCGCGAGTACGCGATTTTGCGCAAACATCTCGGCGATCTCCTCAACGAGCGCTACCAGCGGGTCGAGTTCCGCAGCGTCCTCGGTTTTGTACTTCTTCTGGACCGCGACATCGACCTTCGTCTCATTTGCCATCGTTGTGCGCGTATGCTGCGTCAAGACCACGCTGTCCGGCACGACCGTGACGTGCAACGTGGACATATCCGGCAAATCGAAGAAAGGCCGATAGAGCCGTTGCGCCGTGAACGCCAGCGAGAACTTTCCTGCGTTAAGCGCCGCGACTACGGCGTCCGCGAGTTGCACGAGTTTAGACGGCACACTTCACCTCGTTCTCCAGCAGGCACGGTTTGCGCTCCAGCGTCAGCCTGAGGCCATTGAGCGCGACCGAGATGTTGTTCTGCGCATCTACACTACGCGCCACGAGGGCGACGAGGGTTTTCTCAAGGTCATTGATGCGGTTCGCCATTCGCGCCTCGCGGTTCTGCGCGGCCTTGCGGTCGGCCTCGCTCGCTGCCGCCATCCGCCAGACCAGGAATGCGGCAAGGGCAGTGAAGCCGCCTTGCATCACGAGTTGTATGAGTGTTGCTTCAGGCATTTACGTCTCCGCGCCAACGTCTTTGGTGTGAATCCGATAGGTCGTCATGTGCGAACCAGTCCACTGCCAACAACCGTCCGGCCCCAAGTCCATCACTTCATATCTCCGTCCGCCCGCGATTATCACGTCGCCCGCCTTCGGCTCGAATTCCAAGTCCGCCACGAGTACCAAGAAGTCCCAGAGATGTGCTCTGATGGAAACGCCGTTTTCATCAGTGACTTCAAATTTCGGTTTGCCCTTCGATGCGTTGAACGTGATAGGTGCGCGCCCAGCGCGTCTGTATTCGACCTGGCATGGATCGTGAGCGATAAGCCCACGATCCAGCCAAGCCAGCCCCTCTCTCAAGTTCACTGTTCCAGCCTCACGCGCACCGTTGCGTCCGCGTCAACCGCCGCTTTCACGACCTTGCCGATGTACTTGTTGCTGGTCGCGGTCGCAGTCGCCACCTTGTTCGTCGCGTCCCAATAGACCTTTGTGCCCGCTGCGATAGCGGTACTAGTCCCGGTCGCCTTCGCAAAGTCGAAGACACCGCTTACGGCGAGCGAGCCGAGCGCATTGGCTGCAATGGGCGTCTTTGCCACGCCCACAAGATCGCCCTGAACAACCACGTCGCCAACAGCCACTGCGCTGCTCGGCGTATAGTCGATGCTCTTACCTTCATGAACAAAAAGTGCTTGAAATGCCATATATGACTCCTGTCAGTTGGGGCAGGCGGGCAGCAGTACACCGCCCACCTGCCAGCTTGTTGTCGCTTACGCTTCGCCCTTCATCTTCACGCCGCCGCGCGGGTCCTGAAGCGCGACGCCGAAGTCGTGGTAGCCGCGCATCTGTACGCCTAGTACGTTGAAGTCCGCGACGGCGATATCGATGACCGGTGCCTCCCGGCCGTCCAAAAACGCGACCTCGATGACCGGAAGGTCGTTCGGGTCCGCCAGCAGATACCACGCCTTCGAGGAGTTGCCGGGGAACACAGTGTTGGAAAGATACCGGCTGACCTCCGCGCGGAACTTGCCGACGTGGGGGTTCGCCACTGGGTACTTCACGCCCGTGGATGTGTCGCGCACCTCCAGAGACTTCTGCAACTGCGTGGCCATCGCGGAGAGCGCAACCGGCACCAGTATTATCGCTGGCATAATGCCCGTGGGCTTGCCGTCCGAGTCGGTCAAGTTCATGAACTGCGCCTCGCCCGCAGTGAGTCCATCGATGCTCAGAGCGGTTGTCGCACCGGTGAGATAGTTGTTGTTGCCCGCCGCGAAGAAGGCGGAGTTGTTCATGAACGCCGTCCAGAACACGTCGCAGATTTTGAGACCGCTGCCGCGGCCGAGTTTCCGAGGCACGAGCGTTATCGCGCCGAGGTCGTCGTTGATGATGTCGCGCCTGTCGATGGTGAGTATGAGTCCGTGGGTGTCGGCCTTGTTGCTGTACGTCTCGTTCCCAAGCGTGCCGTGCTTGAGTTCCCCGCCCGGCGCGACCAGCTCGTACTGGTCCTTGCCGATGAGCCGGTAACTCATGACGGTCTTGAAGTCGGGCACGTTACGCACGGAGCAGATGTTCCGCCACGTGCGCTCCACGGCGTAGAAGCCCTCCAGCAAAAACTTGTTCGTCACGTTGGAGAGAATCCCGCCAAGGTCGACGGTGGAGAAGCCGGCACGGACTTCCTTGCCGAATGCAAAGCGCATGACCTCGCGGCTGTCGCGGAACGAGCGTCCGGTGTACCCGTTCGCCCACGCCGCCTCCAGGAAGAGTTCCTGCAGGCCCATGCCACGGAAGCGCTTATCCGCCTGGTCGAGGATCTCCTCTTTGTAATGCTTCTCAGGCTGGTTCAGGTTCTCCGCGAGCGCGCACGCGGCCTCCAGCACCGCCGCAGTTATCGGGCTCCCAGCCCCGCTCGGTATTTCCGGGGGCATCGGGCGGTCCGCGCGCAGTTTTGCCAGTTCGCACTCCGTGATGTTCCACTTCTCACGGATGGCCTTTGCCTCGATGTCCTTGTGTTCGCCGCCGAATATCTTCTGAATGGCCGCGATGCGCTCCGTCTCGGCCGCAGCCTCTTCACGCATCTGTGCCGCGATGTCCGTCTGCGGCGCGGTTATCTCCGGCTTCTTTACGCCAGCCGCAGCGGTCTGCGCATCCTTATTCTCAGTGTCCTGATTCATGCCGTCCTCCTTGGCCTTAGCGGCCACACGGGCGCTGGTTTCGCCGTCCGCGCCCAAATCCACGAAACTGATCTCGCCGAGAGTTGCCTTGCGCACAACGTTCAGCGGCCCCGACCACTCGCGGCCGTTCACGACCGCCTTCTGGCCCTCGCGGATGAACTCCGCCTCCTCAACGCCCGCGCCGATGGATGCCTGCCACGGAAAGCCGTTCCGCGAGGAAACGACAACTTCCTTGGCTGCGCTGGTGTCACGCGACACGACGCCACTCGCCACGAGATGGCTGCCTTGAACAAGTATTGAGTCCGTGTGTCCCACGCCCTGAGCGGAATCGTGGCCCATGCGGATGGGGCGGTTTTGCGAGGGGATTGTCAAACCCGACAGTTCCACGATGACCGGATATCGCCAGCCGGTGAGTTTCATTGGCCCGCCGGTGTACGCCGTCATCGAGAAGCGCGGCAGTCCCGCTGGCTTGCCGTCGGCTACGGCGGCGGCTTCAATCCATTGGGGTGAGCATCCGAAGGTCACGTTCTGGTTCATGTCATTTCTCCTGAGAAGAATTCTCTTCATCGTCTTGTGGCGTCATATCAACTGCGGGCTTTGGGGCCGCCTGCGCCACGGTTAGGCCCGCCTCCTTCAAAAGCGCCGCCTCTTTGCCGCATTGCCGAATCTCGGCCATGTAATCTTTCCCGCGTTTGGCATACTCCTCCGCCAGCGTCGTCGTATGGTTGCGGAGCCGCGTCTCCTGGGCGTTCGCTTCTTTCGCGGGATCAACGTGCTCGTGCCCATCCCAAAACCACTGGTGCTTCGCGCCAAGAAGAGCGGACTCGGTCAAGCCGCGTCTCACGTTGTCGGGAATCATCACGGCCTCCGCGAGCCACGCCTTCAAGACGCGGTCAAGCACCACCTTCTCGATGTGTGACTGTTCTACGCGAATAGCCTTGTAGTACGTCTGGTGGTCGAGCCGCCCGGAAGCGTAGTTGTAGCCGCTCGAATTCCCCGCCGCGATGTTGAACGGCATGTTCAGACACCGCGCAATCTCGTTCAAAATCTCGTGCTTGAATTCCGCGTAAGTCGTAGCGGGCTGCTCCGCGTGAGTCTGACCGAGTTTCCAGCCGCCCGGCATGACCGTTGCCATGCGCTTTTCCAACTCTACCGTGTCCATTGGCGCAAGTTCTTCAGCCTCACCGTTGGCGGGCGCGTCGGTATAGATGACAAGCGCGTGGTCAGCCGCCGTCTCCGCCGCCGCAATCACGGCCAGTGTGTAACGTCGGAGTTGTGCGAAGAGAGGAAGGCCGGACATAATCTCCGGTATTCCGCGTGCCTGGCCTGGGCGATCCGCGCGGAAGTAGTGAATCATCGCGTTCGCCGCCACACGGTTGAACTCCTGCGGCATTTGTGCGCCGTCGTCGCCGGGATGATTCTTGAGCACGTGATACTCGACAGGATTTCCCCACGAATCGAACACTATCCCGTCAACGGCGTTGCCTTTGGTTTGCGGGAAGTAGGGCGTCGTTACCTGATCCCCCTCCACAAGCCGCAAATCGAGCAGGGTCGGAGTCGGGAGCGCTGGGTTAGTGATAAGCATGGCGAACGCCTCGCCGTCTTCCGCCTTCGCCATGCGCATCGTGCGCAACTTGTCGGCAAGCCCAACGGCCTGTGCCCATTCAAAGAACGCGCTCTCGATGATGTTGTTGACTTCCTCGGTCTCCGTCAGCATCTGAAGCCTCGGGCCGGTGCCGACGCAGTCGTTGGCCAGCGTCAGAACAATGCCCTTGGCATATGAGTTGTTCGCCACCTCATACCGAGCGTTGTTCCTAAGACGCCGACGCACTTCCGGGGAGTTTGCCGCGTTCGCAGACAGCCCGTCCGCATTTGCCCAATGACGGCGGTTGTCGTCGTTGATCGTCGCGGCGTCATACCGGCCGCGAACGACCTGTCCGCCGCGAAGCGGCGAGATCCCGCCAAGGGCGGACACCCGCCTTGGCAGGCTCACGGTCTCAGTCTTCCTATGTCCAAAGATTCTGTTCAGGAATCCCATCAGTCCGCCCCCGGCGGAAGCATCTTTGCGCGCCGCAAACCGAAAGGCTTCTTCTTCACGGCCTCCGTGGACGCGAGAAAGCGTGCCGACTCGATCTGCTGTGTCAGGTCATGCTGTTCAATCTCGCCCGAATCGCCCTTGGCCCGCTTGGGGCCTTCAGCGTTGTTCTTGATTGTGTTTTCTAGGGTGTCGGCCATGCTGGAAATACCTCGTGTCCTCTACCTTCTATATCTCCACGAGAGGCATATTTGCCGCGTGGTTTTGGTTAGATTTTGGAAGTAATGCGAAGAATATGTCAGAAAGGTTCTACCGGTAGAACCGAGAGGATGGATACAATTACCTCCACTTGTGAACAAGTGACGGTAATTCTATACATCAGCATCTTGTCTTATCTCTCATAGGTCGTCACTCGACGTCCGCAATGCCTGCACTCTCGGCGGCGCATAATCCGGCCGCCCGACGCGGCGCGAGTGTAGAGGACGTAGAAGTGCTTGCACCCGCATTTGCGGCATTCGAGACCGCGTTTGCTGTCTACGAGATAGTCCGTGATATGTTTCCGGTCATTTGTCATCACACACCCCGCTGAAGATCGGACAGCCGCACGCGTTGAACCTTCCGCGCTGCTCTCTCGTCGGTGCCGGGGAGGACCGCACCTTGAATGGATGCGGCGACGGCGCAACCGACGAGGCAGTCGAGCCAGTGGTTGTCCTTAGATTCCGGGCGCGGTTTCCATTCGTCGACGACGCGGCCACGGCCTTCGGTTTTCACGCGGTATTCGGCGGTGAGATGTTCCGCGAGGAGCCGGTGCGTCTGCGGGTCGCGGCCAAAGAGGGAAAGACAGCCCCGGTCGCCCATCGGCACTGCCAAGCGAGAGTGAATGAAACTCTTCCAGTAATTCGAGTCAAAGAGCGCGTGGCGAATGGCACGTTTGCCCTGAACGTTCGGAATGCGCCAATTGTGGCCGACGCGGTCGCCACGCTTGCGCTTGTATTCCTGAAACGGCACGCTTGCCGCACCGACGAATCGCCCGTGGCTGGGAAGCAGGTTTGCCGCGAACTCGCTTTGCCTGCAGAATTGATAGACGATATCCGTTGATGTGCCCCAGTTGGCGTCGATGAGACAACGCTCGATATGCATCAATGCGCCGTCGTCGCGCCGCCATTCACGTCGGAGGCATTCTTTGGTGAGCGATTCCAGCCCAGCGTATATAGAGCCTTCCAGACCTGTGCCCGTGGCAACGGACTGCAGCGTTTTCTGGGAGTCTCGAAGAGTGAAGTAAGTGCGCCGCTGGTCGGGATACGCGCCGTAGTCGATGGTGTACCCGGTGAAGTCGTCCTCGAACGCGGCAACGAGCCAGAAGAGGAGTTTGCCCTGCACGTCGATGAACATCGTCAGATGGTTCGCGCCGACAGGGACTTCACCGCGTTTCATGCCGTTCAACTTCGTAGCGATTTCATCCGCCGAGAGAAGTTCTTCATCCTCCACGCCTTTCTCAGGAAGCGGATCGTTTTGGTATTCTGCGAAGAACGCCGCCTCGTCCTGCAACTTGAGATTCATGGCATGTTGGACGGCGGACGCCTCGTCGTGGTTGAAGCGTTCGGGCCAAGCAATGACCGCGCCCTCGTCCAGTGCCTCACGGTTCGCTTCATAGAACGCAGTTGCGTCGCGCAGGTCGCCATACATGTGAAGAGATTCCGCACGGACTTCAGCATACTTGGCCCAGAGTTTCTCGTTGGTGGGGAACTCGTAGACCATCCGCGTGCGCTCGCCGTTCCACTCAGGATGCTTGTCGCGGTCGAGAATGTAGTCTGCCATGTCTCCTGGACGGATGACGGTGCAAGGCATGATACCGCTTATCTTCTTGCCTGGACCTGCAAGTCCTAGCACAGCGCCCGCAAGAATCCGCTCTCGCGTAGCGCACTGCGAGAGCGACCGTGCGGACTCATCTGTCTGCGGATCGTCGAGCACTACGAGCGATGGGCGCACGGGCTGGCCGTCGGCGCGCTTGTACTTCATGCCGCGAATACGCCCGGTGATGCCGGTCACCTTGATAATAGCGCCGCTGGCTTTCGATTCGGGAATCGTAGGCAGAATCACCTCGTTCGCGGTCCATCCGATGTGCGTCCGCTCGCCCTTGTAGATTTGCCCCGAACACCGATTGGCGATGCCGTCGATGCGGTGAATCGGAAACACGACCTCGGGGAAGTCTGCCTCCAGGAAGTCGTTCGCCTCCAGTTCCATCTTGATGCTGTCAAGCATTTCAACCGCGTGAACTTCCGACGCGCCGATGAGGCATACGAAATCGCGGTGGCCATAGAGCACCGACCACAGACACGCGCATTCAGCGATGGACGTTTTCCCACTTCCGCGCGGCATTGCCAACGAGAACAATCCGCCGTGCAACACCGCCTGCTCTACCTTGTTGATAATCTTCAAGTGGTCTGGCGACCACGCGAGATGAAACGTGCGCGGGAAGTACGCCTCGCAGAAGTACTGGAAGTTGTTTTCCGCCCGCGCCTTTCGCTCCGTGTCGACAACGGCAGGCAGTTCTCCGATGTCGCGCCCGGCTTCCGATTTCGCGCGATTGCGAGCGGCCGCACGCGCTTTTAGTGTCTCATAGTCTATGACAGGGTCAACGACCTTCTTGGGCGCGTTCCGCTGTTCTATGAGCCACGCCACATAACGCAGAAGATCGACACGCCGCCCATCGCCGATTCGGAACCCCGCGCGCATTCTGTGACGGTAGAGTTGCCTCTCGTCGATGACCGTGCCGAGCGGCGTCGAGTTGAGAAGCCGCGCGAGGTCGGACGGTTTCATGTTTCTGGAATCAATCGCCATTACCGAGTTCCCTCACAAGCCACGCCGCGTAATGCACGATGCTGATGGTCCCGTCCGCGTTCACCGGCGCGCCCGCATCGATGTCCTTCTGCAACATCTCCACGGTAACGAGTCTGCCGCCGGTCTTGGACAGAAGTTTCGCCGCGTCCGAAAGCGACAACGCGTTTGGTCTCGCGCTCGCGCTAGGCATGTTTTCGGACATCCTCTCTCTCCTAAAATGTCGGGCTTCGCAGAAATCTTCCGGTCATCATCGACTGTCGCGCAGGGTACGCCACATGTCCGCATGTTTACGCTAGTTACGACGTCGCGGGATTGCGCGAAATTCTCGCACACATGCCTTCCCTTTGCGCCAAAGCATCGTATGATCCGATCAACGTAAGTGATGAAGCGACAACCATATACGACGGAGGACAAAATGAAAAAGACGACGAAGACAACGATGAAACGCGGGCAGCACGCCACCTACGAGTGGATGATTCAAACCGTGAAACGCAACGTCGCGGGGCGCTGGGTTTGGGTTCCGCGCATAAAGCGACTCAGTTGGAAACGCCTCGCGGAAATCTACTTCGACGACCGGACGACGAACGACGTCAAGAAAATGATTGAACGCGAAGCCCGCAGGTGCGGATACAACCCCAAAACGATTCTTACCCTGAACGCATGAGGAGGCGACGATGACAAACGAAATGAATAAGCACACGCACACGATGGACCGCGAGACATACGAGTACACCATAGAGTTCGAGGCCATCGAGTTCACGAACATCAACGAGGCAATCGCGCACGCGGAGGCCGCTGATTTGGAGGCCATCCACCTCAACGGAAAATACTTCGTGCTTGACCCGCTGGAAGCCGACCGCCTTGACGAAGCGGGCGCAACATTCGCATTCGTGTACGACTTGGACGGCAAGATTGTAACGATCCCCGTGAACTGAACAGGAGGACGACGATGAACATGAAACCATTTACGGAAGGCGACTGGCACGCATTCGCAGGAGCGGACGGGTGGGGCGAGGACGAATCCGTTGCCCCGCTCATCGCGGAAGGCACGTTCAAGAACGGCGTCGAGTTTACGCTGGTCTTGGCGCACAACGGCGGGACGCTCCTCGCGGACGATGAAACAGCCGCGTACGGCGGGTATGTCCTGCCACGCTATTTCAACACGCCCGACGAAGCGCGTGCCTTTGCGGAACGCCTTGGCGAACCGGAAACCATCGACGCGTTTCTTGCGGTGGGATTCCAAAGCCAAGCATTTTGAGGCGCATGAAATGCCTAACATATTACCTAACACAGTATTAGAAAATAAGTTACATGATTTCTGGAATGTGCCTTGGTTTTCACACCCCGCATCGTATGATCCATGCGACGTGTTGAACATACGACCATTACACAACGGAGGACAACGATGACCGAGAAGAAAAAGACGTACAAGACGCTTTTGGACGCGCGATTCCCAAGCGCGGACGCGGAGAAAGAGGAGCGCAGGCAGATCGAGCGCGAGCGCGTAAAGCACCAACTCAACCAGACCGCAGGCGAGCGGTACGCGGACGCGAAGAACGACATTTCGGCGATCCTCGACCTGATTGGCGAAGAGATGCGTGTCCATGCCCAGGGCGCGGAAGCGCACCCGAAGAACTGGGGCAACGTCGGAGACGCGACGAACATTCGCACCAGCCTCGAGAACGTCCTCGAATTCCTGCTGATTGGTCGCTACGGATGGACAGAAACCGAAGCGTCGCGATTCATCGAGGACCACCTCGAGTCGCTGCGCGAAGACAAGAGATAACGAACCCTTTTCCCTTTTTCCAAAACACGGAGGATTACCATGAAGAAGAGCACGAAAACCGCGAAGAAAGAAACCAAGAAGTCCGCGAAGACGAACGGAACGTTGGAGAAGAACTACATGGCCACCGTCAAGCGCGTCGCCCTGGACGAGAAGGCACCCGCGAAGAAGGCCATGCGCCTGCCGCGCACCAAGACGCAGAAGGCGACGGACGCGGCAAAGAAGGACGACGGCGTGGCGCGTACCGCCGAAGACCTTGTCATCATAGACAAGGACGAGAAGAAGATGTCCGGGCTGGACGCCGCCGCGAAGGTTTTGACCGAGGCAGGCGAACCGCTCAACACCAAGACGATGGTGGAACGCGCCATCGAGAAGGGTTACTGGACGACGAACGGCAAGACGCCAGCCGCGACGATATACGCCGCCATCATCCGCGAAATCGCGGTGAAAGGTGACGCGTCGCGCTTCGCCAAAGCCGAGAGAGGTATGTTTACCATCAAGAAGTAACATCGCACGGGCCTCCCGAATTGACCACCCCAGCGCACGCTGGGGTTTGGTCAGTGATCGCGCCCTTGATCCGACCGTCCGGTTCCACGAACACAACCCGCTTTCCAAGCGCCATCGCCATTGCAATCTCCGCTTGCACGCCCGTTGACGTTTTCCACCCGTCCAACATGAGCACCCATACCTCATCGCACATCGCCAGGAACTTCAGGTCATATTCGCGCCAAAACGCCCAGTCGCCCGGCACGCCGTATTCCACCAGTGGGTGCGAGTGGCAAATTGGCGAGAAGGCATGGATGCCGCATCGCAGCATTTCCGCCACTTGGCGACACACGGCATGATACCGTGCCTCGCGCACGGCGGGGTCAGGGTCCGTGTAAGGACTCGCGACGTAAATCATTCGAATCTGCCCGTAAATCTTAGTAAAGAGTTCTTGACTATCCGGCAACGCTAGTTAAGATATCTTTACTAGCGACCGACACTAGTAAAGGAGGGTTTACCAGCATGACACGCATTACCGGAACGTATCGAAGCACCGTTGTCGGAAAGGAAAAGGTCGACGCCTTCATTCCTTTTCCGCTTCCGCCCAACAAGCCGCCGCTTGTCATCGACGCGAAACTGGGCGCGTTCCACGCCAAGGCGCTCGCGGCTATAGATAACCTCTCCGTCGCCGGGGACATGGTGCCCAGCGCCGAGTGGTTCCTCTACGGCTTTGTGCGCAAAGAAGCGCTGATTTCCTCGCAGATAGAGGGCACGCAGGCCACGTTGCTGGACGTGCTGACATACGAGGCTACGAGCGAAGCGGAGCGTCCCGCCGACGCGGCAGAGGTCTGTAACTACGTCGAGGCCCTTTCTTATGCCCGCGCCGAGATCGCAAAGCCGAAAGGACTGCCTTTGTGCATGCGCCTGCTTTGCGAGGCCCACAAACGCCTGATGCACGGCGCGAGAGGCGCTGAAAAGCAGCCGGGAGTTGTTCGCACATCGCAAAACTGGATCGGCGGCAGCCGCCCCGGCAACGCCCGCTTCGTGCCGCCTCCCCCGGACGCCGTCCCGGAAGCGCTCTCGGCGCTCGAACGCTGGATTCACGCGAAAGACCGTCTGCCGCCGCTCATTCGCGCCGGGCTTGCGCACGTGCAGTTCGAGACGATACATCCGTTTCTCGACGGGAACGGGCGCATCGGACGGCTTCTCATCGCGCTCCTCATCGAGCACTGGGGACTTATCAAGACGCCGCTCCTGTATTTGAGCCTGGCATTCAAGCGGCACCGGGATGAGTACTACCGTAGGCTTCTGGAAGTCCGCACCAAGGGCGACTGGGAGGGCTGGACGGCCTTCTATCTCCGGTGCGTCAGCGAGTCCGCCGATGACGGCATCAACGCCGCCAAACGCCTCTTCGCACTTATCGACAAAGACCGGCGCACCGTGGCCGACAGCGAGGCGACGACGATTCCGGCGGTCAGGCTTTTCAACCTTCTGCCGGAGCATCCCATCGTCACGGTGTCCAGCGCGATGAAATTGACCAAGACCAGCAAGCCGACTGCGATGAAGGCCATCGATGCGCTCCGCAAGGCAGGCATTCTCAAGGAGACCACGGGCAAGCGACGCGACCGTGTTTACGCCTACGATGCATACCTGAAAGTCCTGGCCGAAGACACCGCGCAGATTGAGTAGAACCAGGAGCGTCATGCCGTCACCTCCGCCGCCACTCGCTCGGCTTTCTTGCCAGTGAACTCTTCCCATCGCTTCACGATGACATCGCAGTAGAGCGCGTCCAGTTCCATCAGAAAAGCGCGCCGCCCGGTTCTCTCGGCCGCGATGAGTGTTGAACCCGAACCACCGAAGAGGTCAAGGACATTCTCGCCTGGCTTGCTGCTGTATGTCATAGCCCGGACCGCCAGTTCAGCGGGCTTCTCCGTCAAATGGATCATCGACTGCGGGTTGATTTTCTTCACGCTCCAGACGTCCGTCGCATTTTTGATTTCTGGATTGAAGTAATGCGCCGCGCCTTCGCGCCAACCGTAAAAGCACCACTCGTGGTTCCCCATGAAGTCCTTCCGCGTCAGAACCGGATGCTCCTTCACCCATATAATCATTTGCGAGAAGTAGAGTTCGCAACCCTTGAGCGCGTTGGGGTAGTTCCAGATGTTGCTGTACCCGCCCCAGATGTAGTACGCTCGGCCGGGCTCCAGCACGCGTTGGACGTTACCGAACCACGCCCTGAGCAGTCGCGCGAATTCCTCGTCGGAAACAAAGTCGTTTGCGAGGGTGCGATCCCTCGGACGCAGTTTCGTCCGCGTGGTTTCGCTGGCTTTTGCCATGCCCTCAATGCCGACATCCATCCCTTGAGACCCCACGAACTTGCCACCCGACGCACGCGCGACCGCGATCGCCGCATTACTCCGTGGAGCAACCTGGACATTGTACGGTGGGTCAGTGTTCACGAGGTGGATGCGTGCGCCATCGAGGAGACGATCAACATCCTCGGTCTTGCTGGAATCGCCGCAGAGAAGTCTGTGCTCTCCGAGTATCCAGAGGTCGCCCAGCTGCGTGATCGCCTCATCCGGCGGCGCGGGTACAGCGTCCGGGTCGGTCAGACCTTCAGTGCCTGTTGCACCGAGCATCTTCTCCAATTCCTCGGTGGAGAAGCCGAGCAGTTCCAAGTCCACATCCATGCCGCGCAGTTCGGACAGTTCGATGGGCAGGAGTTCCATGTCCCACGAGGCCAGTTCGGCGACCTTGTTGTCCGCGATGCGGTACGCCTTGATCTGTTCCGGTGTCATGTCAGTGGCAACGTGGACCGGGACTTCCATGAGACCGAGTTTCAGTGCTGCCTTCAGTCTTGTGTGACCGACAATGATGACGCCGTCCTTGTCGACCACGATAGGTTGCCGGAAGCCGTACTTGCGGATGGAGTGCGCGACCGCCTCTACGGCTGCGTCGTTGTCACGTGGGTTCTTGTCGTAAGGCTTGATGTCTGTCGTCTTGCGCATTTCAATTTGCATGGCGTTCCCCTCCAAAAAGAAATCGTTGCTGTTCAGCATCGTTTGTTTGCAATGGAGCGGGGTGACGGAACCGCCCCGTCCCCTCCAGCCGGGGTGGCTGGCAGCTCTCTCTTGAGCCTTCCCCCGCATCGACCCACCAGCGGCAGTCCGCTGTCTTGGGATATACCTGCGCCCAGCGAACCGACGACTCGCGCAGGAGTCGTTTGCGTTCAGCATGACCGCAGAGAAACTTCACGTAACGGAACTGGTAGCCTTTCCACTTCGAGAAACCTTGCCGCATCCATTCGGCGCGACTCCGCGTGCCGAGGCGCGTGATCATCAGGCGCGGATGCACTGGTCCGCCGTGCTCGTCAACGTACAGGTCCGTCTTGATGAATCCGCCGTAAAGCCACGACGACGCCTGGTACACGTAACCCGGCTTGCCGCGAAGGCCGTCCGCCCATGTGAAGAGCAGTTTCACGGTGGGGGCGTTCTCTCGAATCCACTCTGTGCAGAGCGAAATGAAATGCGACTCGGAGTTGCGCGGCTCATCATCGCGCAGGCACAATCGGTTGAGTTCAAGGTAGTCGCCCACTCCAAGACTTGGAAAGAGCCGCTGAATTGTATGGCGCGGGCGCACACCCCAACCCCACATGGCGACGGCAATTAGTTCTCCGGCGCCGTTTCGCAGACCGAGGTTCACGAGACAGTGGGGTGGAAAGATTTTGGAGTAGTGCCAGCGCAGGACAAAGCGTTTCGCTTCCTGAAGCGAGATGCGCTCCACGTTACCGATGCTGGAACCCTTGCGAAACTCTGCGCTCATGCCAACCCCTCTCTCAAAACTCGCCTAATTACCGCGAACCCTTCGCGCCACGTTGCGATAAGGCGCGTCCTGTTGGCCAAGTCGTAGAATCGCTCGACCTTGCCAAAATTCCGGACAACCGAAACTCTGTGTGGTTATTCTTGCGGCTGTTCCCACGCGCGTAACCTTTCGATTTCCGCCGGAAGGAACCATGAAAACCGCCCAGTACGGGGTGAAAGAAACGAAACGGGTGAAAGAATAAAAAGCCGTAACCATTACCACAACGGGCACTTAAGTCATTCGATACATATTTCATTTCTTTCACCACCCCCTCACGCGCATACATAAACGAGAAAAGAAAGAAGAAAAAATGAGAGGGGGGTAGGGGTGAAAGAGAGAAAGAAATATATAAGAATATATAGAATATATATTTATATATATTAATACTTTCACTTTTCTTTCTCTTTCTTTCACCCCTTAGCCTCCAACTGATACAGCAAGGATGGACGCCCTTGTGCTGCTTGCGGAACCTTGGCAACCTTGATGTCACCCTGTTGACAAAGCGTGTCGACGATCTTCTGAAACGTCTGCGCATCGAGTTTCATGCGCTTGAGCAGAACGCTATGCGGTAGCGTTCTATCCGGCGCGTTTCGAAGCTTCTCCACAAACTTCAGACAGTCCGCATGGAACGGGTTGTCCGCGACATGGCTCTGAGCCATGAAGAGCATTCGTTTCGTCTGGTGCATCACAAACTTCGTAGCCCACTCCATCGCCGCCAGGCTAATGCGTGGCGCTTCGTGGTTCTCGCTCACGGCATAGATAAGAGCGAGTTTGCGTGTCTGCTCACTGACACGGCCCCAGACAGTTGTGCCAACGGGGTCGCCAGCGGTTTCGGCACTTGCGTACTCGGCTTCGGCCTGCTCTCGCGTCTCAACGAGGACGCGCTTTGCCTCATCGGTATGCTCAATAATGCGGGGCTCGGGATGCCATTTCTCAAGATTACCGGTTCCTGGCTGAAAGTCCGCCCACCACTTTGCAGTAGCAAGAATTCGCGGCGGCAAATCGAGTATCTTCGGCTCCTGACCTTTCGGGCGTGGTCCGCTTTCCAGAATGACCATGCGCGCGAAGAATCCATTTGTGAGCATGCGCTCCGAGAGCGCCTCGTAATAATGGTTTGGAATCGCAGTACCGAAAATAACGAGGTTTGGCTGATCAATTGCCCCTGGCGGCTCTTTGCTGGCCTTGCGACGCATTGGGAACACGCTGTTCGATGCAGAATAGAGCGTGAGAAGCGTGCTCATCACGTTCTCATGCCGAGCGTCTTTGGCCTTGTTGATGGTCTGCAGCATGCCGTCAATTTCATCAGTCTGAAAGAGCATGGACGGCTTGATGAAGAGCGCGTCTTGAATGCCTTCGCCGGAAGCGAAACGTTCGCCAAGACAATCGCTCATGCCAACCTGGTAAACGATGCGAGTGTTGACTTTGCGCGGCCAGTCTTTTCCTGCCGCAGAATGAGCGAGCCCCAAGAGATAGACATTGGTCCGATTGTCGCCGGGATCGCGCACCTTGCGGCCGGCCAGGAAAGCCTGCAAAGCCAGCGCGCCACAGAACGCCATCGTGACGTTTGGGTACGGTGCAGTCTCCAACGAGTAGTCCATCACTTCAGAGACAAAGCCAGGAATGCGCAATAGTTCTTCTGGCAAGGGTCCGGGGTCGGGCGGGCCGGACGGTTCTGCATCACGGCATTGTGGCGCGGACAGGTCAAAATGCGAGAGATCAACACCGTTCTCGTCCGCCTCACTTCCGAAGCCCTCGGCGCGTAAACTGCTCGCGGCGCTGGCAAAATCGCCACCGTGCTCGAGGTGTGCATAAACCGCGAATGGCGCGTATGCTTGCTGAGGCTCGAACGGCGTTGCATTCGACGAGAACACGTAGAACACGTTATTCTTGAGTGTTGCCGACCAGCCGTGCGTTTTGCCTGGTCTGCGCCAGTATTCGTTCTCGCCGCCTTTCACCAGCGTCCAGCCGTGCTCCAACAGGAGTGCTCGAACGTCGCCGCGCGCGTTGAAATCGTCGCCTGGACGGCACGTGGAAGAGGGCGCGTTTAGAGTGCCGGGTTGAGTGGGCGTTAATCCCACCGGCTCTGGCACGTACTCGTTCAACGACCAGGCCGCTTCAAGCAGGCTCTCGCGCTCGTCCGCAGTCAATACGGGCAACTTCGTGAAGTCGCCTTGGACGAGCACATAGCCAGATGATGGTGCGCAAAGAAACAACCCACCTTCCCCGCGCGTCTCGATTAGCGTGGGGATGATGTGCCAGCGTCCGTCTTTATCTCGACGTGGTATGTACTCCTTGCCGTGAAGTATGACCGGCTCATTGCTCTCTACAATCATCTTGCGCTGGGCCAGTTTGATGCTGCCGCAGATCGTCGCTTCACACCGGTAGGCGACATGGCGGCCACCCGACGGACTCGTTTCGATTACGAGTCTGTCCGCAAGCGCAGGGGCAATCTCCCTGGCGCGGTCGCACCATCCTGCGAAGGCCTCACCAGCAAGATCAAAATCGAGTATCTCCAAATGGCCTGAGACATTTCCAGCGATGATGCAGAGAGCCTCGGTGCCGCCGCCAAACCACGCCTCGACTTCCGCTCTTGTGGGAAGTTGTGACTGGTAGGGCTTCCAGTGTTTTATCGCTGCATACTTCAGCCTCAGATGCGCTGGAAGCACGCTTAAGCCTGCATCGAGATATGCAAGCGCGGGGTCAAGGAGTTCTATGTGCGAGTCGCTCATGCCGTCTCTCTGTTGATCTGATGCGCCTTGGCCAGCGCGCGTGCATATTGTGCGTCGCAGTCCGTTCGCGTCGGCTCGGAGCATTGCGCTGGCGTGTCAAAGACGCACCGCGACATGCCAGTTAGCAGACAGACGCGAAACGGTGCGTTGTCGCCCAGACTGCCGGAGTAGATTGTGATCAGATACCTTGCCGCCGCTCTTCTGCTCATTTCGAGAATTTGTCCCGACAACCATATGATTGCGCGGAGTTCATCCTTCGTCAGTTCGCTCAGGATTTCCGGTGAACCTCTTTTGAGCCATTCGAGTTGGTGAAAGTAGTCTGAAATATTCGGCTCACGCATTGACGGCAGTCCTCCGTTTCCTTGCAGGTCGGAATTTCTGATACTTGTCTAGGCTGATGATTTTCTTCGCTTTGCACTCATCCCATGCTTCTCGCCAACCTCGTAACCATGCGGCAAAACAGTTGACTGCGAATCTCACGATTATGTTCATTGGTGGCCTCTCCTCATAGACTCCAATTCCGCCTCCAAGTCCCTCAGTTCAGCCTCGTATTCCATCGTGAGGGTATCCCGCTCATCAGCTTCCAAATCAGGCCCATCGTCGTCGCCCTCTAACACGTCGTGTAAATGCCGTTTTATTTCTTTCATCCGCGTGCGAATCTCCTGGCGGCGTTCCTGGTTGTCACAAATCACGGAGTATTCCCCTCAGAAAGGTGCTTCTTCAGTTACAGGTTCCGATTCAATTAACGGCTCCACCTGATCCCAACCCGGCTCGCGGTAGTCGGGTTTCTCGCCAAGTTCATAGTTGGCAATGCAGTCATACTTCTCGCCCGTTATATGGCGCACGGTAATCTTTGTGGTTTCGCAGAGCGCTCCATGCTCGGCCAGATGAACTGCCTCCTCCACGTTAGTTGGCACCGGGAACACAGCAGATCGTTGCCGCCACCATGCCTCGGCCTTGTGGCGGGCGTAACCAGTGTGCTCAAAGCAAACCCATTCGGATTGCCAACGGCGAAAGCCGATTCGATAATCAACACGCATCGTGGGCGGCGCGGTGAAGGCTGCTTCGATATTGTCAGCACGGGGTGAACCGTTGCGCTTGTGGTGAATCGAGTACGTCACTTCCAGCACTTCATAATCTGCCACCGTGACCTGTCCGCTCAAAATTCCCGCTTCGCTAGCCTTGGCGTCATGCTTCTCTCGCTCCGGTTTAGGGAACTCATATCCGCAGTCCGGGCAGATCGTGTATCCGGCCGCTATCACGGCGTTGCATTGCGGACACTCCTTTGCGGGTGCCTCGCCAGTGTCACATTCACGCGCTTTGATTCGCAGTGCGTCCACAGGCCCGTGCCGCATGATATTTCCGCCGAAGTCCAGCACGAGGCAGTCCTTCTTGCCTTCGCACAGCCGAAAGCCGCGACCGACCATCTGGTAGTAGAGGCCCGGCGACATGGTGGGACGGAGTATCGCCACGCAGTCGATATTGGGCGCGTCAAAGCCAGTGGTTAACACATTGACGTTCACGAGGTACTTCAACCGCCCAGCGCGGAAGGCTTGGAGTATGCGGTCGCGCTCGAAGTCCAGCGTTTCACCGAAGACTGTTTCCGCGTGAGCGCCATAACCCGCGAGTTTCTGCGCTACGTGGTTCCCGTGTTGGACGCCGCTGGCGAAGATGAGACATGCTTTTCGGTCTTGCGTGTAATGCAAAATCTCGCGACAGGCCGACTCGACGAGAACATCACTGTCCATAAGAGACTCGACCTCGCTCGCGATGAATTCTCCGGCGCGGATGTGAAGTCCATCGGTGTCTACCTTGTCCTTACCAGCCTTGCTTCTTAGCGGGCAAAGGTATCCTTGCGTGATGAGTTCATGAACGCCCACCTCATAGCAGGTTGCGTTGAGTATATTCTCAGGCGCGCAGATCGGTCCTGTTGTCATTCGAAAGGGTGTCGCCGTGAGGCCGATGATGCGCAAGCGCGGATTGGCCGTTTTCAAGTCAGCCAAAAGCGTGCGGTACATCCCATCACCATCCGGTGGAATCATATGCGCCTCATCGATGATGACGAGATCGAAGCGGCCAAGGTCCAGAGCACGCTTGTAGATTGACTGCACTCCCGCAACAATAATGGGGTGATCCGTGTCGCGGCTCCGTAAGCCTGCTGAATAGACGCCGACCTGCAGCAGCATTTCCGGTGCGACTTGGCGAATCTTATCCACGGCCTGTTCAAGAAGTTCTTTCACATGTGCCACGATTAGGACGCGGCCTTGCCAGAGACCAACAGTGTCCTTGCAGATTTGGGCAAGCAAGGGAGTTTTGCCGCTGGCCGTTGGCAAAACAACACAGGGGTTGTCCTGACGTTCGCGCAGGTATCGATAAACAGCCGCAATGGCCTCTTGCTGGTATGGTCTCAATTGCATTTCACTGGTTTGCGATAGTGTTTATGCTGACAATTACCTTGCCGCCTGGAAATGTGGTGCGGCGGCGGATGTGAATGTCATCAATCTGGCTGTCATCGCGGTACACACCGCCGTGCTGAATCGCGTCAAATAGACTTTTTTGAACGTTGTCGATATCGCGTCTCCGGTGGTCCGGCGGGTAAACATCAACTTCCACCGTAAGAGGCCCGTCCATCCGACGCAGCCCCCGCGCCGCGAGGATCGAAACGACGCGTGCGCGAAATTTCCGACCCTCGCGGCTGATGAGCGTTCTGCCGCGCCATCTGCGGTAGTAATGATTCACCGACGGAGGAAACGGCAGCTCGAGCAGAATCATTTGCGCGCCCATGGGGCTGCGGCCTGCTGTGCGGGCGGTTGGGCTGGTTTCGCTGCGTTCGTGGTTTCACGCTTTGCGTAGCCAGTCGCCTCGTTGACCACGTCGCCGGTGTCCTCGCGTTTCTTGCACTTCACTTTGACGACCAGCGGAATGTTGTGCAACTCCGCGCTGTCGCCCGGCGTCATCACGCCGACTGCATGACAAATCGCCGAGAGCTGCGCACGCGCGATTTTGACCGTCTGCTGGTTGGGATGGTCCAGGCACAGCCGCGCCCAGACCATGCGGTCCTTGTACTCGCCTTCGAGGATGGTGAACGTCAGTTGCAGATAGTTGCCGCTGCCGTTCTTGGTGGGCTTGGCTTCCGACTCGGTAATTGCCGCGACGTATTTGCCAGCGGGGATCGGGTCAAAAGATACGTTCGGTTCCACTTGGTTAGCGTTGAATCCGTTGAGATGTGCCATTGGTCAGTTCTCCTGGGGATTGAGGTTGATGGGGTTCACGATTGCATCCATGATTGCCTGCCACGACAGTGGCAACTCCGCAGGCATGGAGTAACGATTCTTCGCCACGCAGGCGGGCGAGCCGACGCAGCGCAGGATGCGTTCGCCGCCGTCCTTTCCGAGACCGGCAGCTATTGTGCGGTCGCGCCCGAAACCGGTGTCTTCCGTTTTGGTGATGATCTTACGCGTGGCAAAGAGCACTGCGTCGGCCCATTCTGTCACGACTGCTGTAGCGTGGCGGTTCAGGCGTGGGGAATACCGGTCGTATGCCATTGCCTCGGGGTCTTCGTATCTCTCGACTCTCGCGTGCGCCAAAAGGATGACGCACATTCCGCGCGTGAAGCGCAGTTCATTCAGGTCGGCCAGCATATTGCGCCAGTGGTTGAGCGCGTGCGTGTAGCCCTTGGCGTAGCCGCCATCCACCTTCTCGATGCAGGAGACGCCGTACTGCTCGCACAGAGCGTCCCAGATGAGCCGCTCGAGCCAGTCGAGAGAATCAATTATCACGGTCTCGTAGTCGTGCTTCTGGTGAATCAGTTCCTGAATCGCGGCTTGCACGTCGTCGAAACGCTTGGCCAGCGGAAAACTGTTGCATGCGATCTGGTCGAGGCCGTCCTCGGTCGCGATGAAAATCGGTTTGGGGGCTTGCGCGGCGGTGGTGCTTTTGCCGATGCCCTCCGTGCCGTAAATCAAGATTCTTGGCGGTGTCTGACGCCTGCCACTGTGGACTTGTTCAAGCATTGACATTGGGTTCCTCCGTGTGATGGTTTAGTGATGTGCCCCTACCTTCTATATCTCCACGAGTGGCGAATTTGCCGCCTGGATTTTGGGGAGATTGCGTGTTTTCACCCAGAAAATGCATTCTGATGTTGGCAATGATGCGATAAATTGAATTGCGGTGAATGCCCAGCACCCGCGCGGCTTCGGGCGGAGAGAGGAACATAAGAAGTTCGCATGCCTCTCGCAGTTTGGAAGGCAGTTGCGAAAGCATCTCTTCCGTGTCGACGCGAAGAGCGACTTCGTCGAAATTCTCCGTGAAGGCAAATTCTTCGCGGTATTCGACGTGTGAATCGCCCTCGTCAGAGTCGCAGGAACACTCATCGTCCGGCAAGGGACACGGTTCATGCTTGCGCTGCAACATTTCATCGCGAATGAAATGCTTCACGTAGAGGTCCAGGACACGGCTGGCGAAGGTGTGCCACTGCGTCCTCGCGCGGTTGAACCGCGCTTTGGCCTGAAGGAGTTCAAGCCTCATGTCCTGTTCGATGTCATCGCGGCGGTCGTCATCAAGACCGAGATGCTTTGCCAGTTGATTTGCCTGGTATGTGATCCTTTTGACGATGTAGACGTCGAACAGTTCTTCAGGCAACAGGGGAGAGGGGTGCGAAGAAAGAGGAGTGGTATCGAAACATTTGGCAGTTCCACGCCGGTTTTGGGTCGTGATCATTGTCACGCCTTTCTCGTGCTGTGCACGAAAAAGGCTCGCTGAAGAACACCGGCGGGAGCGCTTCAGCGAGCCTTGTAATGTGATTTCACCTCGCCGGTTTTCGCTCGCTACCGGCAAGGCGTCACATCAGGCGTGATAAAATCACGTTCGGCGTGATTTACGTGTTTTTCATGTTGTCATAGCACCCAATCTCTGGGGTCTGTAGGTTTGTACCTCATAGTCGTTCCAGTGGTTATGCCATTGCGGAAGTGAGACGCCAGCGCAGAACAGTTTTTTTCACAAATTCCATAAACACGTTTTATTGAACCGTAGATTGCCCTGTAAATGCGATCTGGGTCATTCGACATCTTTCGTTTGCGCCCACCTAGGCCGTGCGAATTCAGCAGGGTTGAAGCCAGCACATTCATGTCTTCTTGTACCTGTTCAATTTGACCGATGTCCCCATTGCTACGGGCGTTTTCCATATCTTCCTGAAGTTCCTGCAATTTTCTGCTGTAATCCTGAAAGGCCGTATCATCCAGTACTACGCCGGTATCGCCTGCAGCCCGCACACGATTATCGCCAGTGATGTTGGCTTCCATTTCTACGACGGGCACATCACGTCCTTCGTATAAGAGCAAGTAATGGATATAATCTAGGCCATCCAAGTTGGGTACAGAGGCAGGCTGTCCCTCAAACCGGATTGTCCATCCGCCGTTTTCTTTGCGGAACACGTTGGGTGACGGAGCGGGCACAAGCGTACCCGGCATGGCCAGCATGATGAACGACTCGCGGTATCCGGCCCACGCGTCGTTAGCATGCCAAGCTTCTGTTATGATTTTATCCAATGGTACAAGCAGGCTGTCATGCTTTCGCATCATCTCAACGGACGGCGACCAGAAGGTCCGCGTGGGTGTTAGCGCGAGGAAAGGCCGGTTCATTTCCAGTATCACCTGTCTGAGATCGGCCTCCAGGTCATGTTCAGAAGGAGAAAGGAAAAGAACGACGGCGAACTCGCTGCCGCTCTTTGGCGAGAACCAACCAACGCGATAAATGCGGGGCGAAATCCGTTCGTACATGACCCGCACGCCCAACGCCTGTGCAACAGCGGCGGCAATCTTGTCGACGGGCAATTCATACAGAACCACGTCTGCGGCGCTCAACTCAATGCGCGTATCTTCATCTTCACGGCTTACGGCTACAAGCGACCCATTGCGATGGCGTATCACGCTGAGAAGTAGTCCGAACGGGTTCGGATTCGGGTACGACGTCGCGGATTTGCCTGTGGGCCTGAGCATCTGATTCACCACGTCAAACGCACCGCCTGTTCGTTGCCGCCATTCTTCGAGGACGGCAACTGCGGGATTCCGCGATTCAAGGAATTTCCAGAACTTCTGCAACTTGAGCATCCTCCTTTTTCGTAGCAAGGCACACAAAACCGCGCTTCTCCATCCATTGATTCAGCGTCTCGCTGTCGGATTCCCGGTCATAGACCGTTTTGGCGGGCGGACTAATGACCACGGTGCGATGCCGCACGGCGTCTGCGAACTTGACCTTGAATCCTGCTTTCAAAAGCGTCGCCTTCGGCGGAATCGGACGGCTGATCCTTTCCAGCCTTTCAAATACGTCATCGGCCTTGTGAATCTCGACGTGATTCTGGTCGCCATCATGCCTGAAATGCAAGTCGGTGAGGCGGATTTCTTCAATGCCCGAAACATCGTTGCAGACGAGGCATGCACGCCCATCCTCAATGATTGGGCGCAGAGTAAGATTGCCGCTGCGACCCTCGGCGTCAAAGAACGTCTCGCTGCCGAAAATGTGCTTGCCGAATATTTTGCAGTATGCTTCCTTCACGCCCTTCGTTTCAGCGTGAATTGCCAGTTCGCCAGTGTCCAGATTATAGGCCAGCACATCGAACTTTTCAGGGCGATAGTAGATGCTTGAGGGCTTATCGTCCTTGATTGTGCCTTCGCGCTTGTATGGCTCGCCGTGCCGCACGAGGAACTTGGCGTTTCTGTCGCGGTGAAAGGGGAACACCTTCGTGCCGCGTCCGCGTTTCTTGGTGGAGAACCAGTCGTTCAATTCGCGTTCAAGTCTGTCCGTCAATTCTTCAGATACATCAATGGACTTGGGCAGCGATGATGCCGTGGAAGGAAAAGAGTGAAATGACTTCGGCTTGGTTAAGAATCGTTCGGCATGCATCTCTTCGAGAACGTTGGGACATTTCAACCGCATCTGCAGGGCAAGGTCAGCCGGACTTACGTCCTGCTCATCGCCGAGGTCGATGCCCGATTTTGTTGCCTTTGTGCGAAGGTCGTCGAAATACTCTGGCATCGACATCTCATCGACGAAAAACAGCCCATCAAGCAGTGCTTCCGGCGTCTTCCCGTCTGGCGTCATGAGAATACTGGCTAGCGCGTCGTAGTCGAACGCATCGCTGTCTTGCAGTTCGAAGCCACGTTCCGTAAGGAATGCACGATGTGGCTTCAGAAAGCGCACAAGAAGTTGGCGGGAAACGGTCTTGAGCGTGGCAGGGTTGGAAAAGTGGCGTAATTTGAAAGTACTGGGCATGGTGAACCCCCTCTCTGTAACAGATTAATTTCTTGTTTTATCGACTAAAAAGACCCCCAAACACACGCCTATCAGGGGTCAATCGCCGGAAATATATCATGCCCCAGTGACATGTTCAAGGGGAAAATGGATGTGACCAAAAGCAGAGACAACTATGATGCTTTAGCAAGAGCAGCCCGCCAGTGAGAGTGAACGGGGTCACGGACCTTTTAATAGTATCACAAAGCGGTTTCGTGATACTATTTATCCACAATGCCCAGCAGTATGAAAGGTGCGGTTATCGAAGGCGAACCGTTATCCCCGCCCATATCGTTCTCTGCTTGCGCCAGTCGGGCTGGGCGGTGATGGGACGGAGGTGGCGTTCGCTGAGGGGGTCGTGTCCGTGCGTGGTGCGTGGAAGGTTGAGGATGGCTTCCTGGATGTCGGGGGCGAGGTGGAGGAGATTCATTATTTGCGTGACGCGGGCGCGGGTCACGTGGCCGAGTTCAGCTAGTTCCGCCTGGTCGCGCACAGCACCAGTGCGCAGAAGGTGGTCGAATTTTATCGCCAGTGCCATCAGACGGGCGACGCGTGGAATACGGCCTTCTGTCGTGTCGCGGATCGGCTGCGGACCGGGCTTGATTTCCAGTTTGCTTCTCTTGGCTCGCACAAAGTGAAACTTCTCCGTTACGGTCAGGCCGTCTTGCATGCGACCTCCTTGTGATTTCGTCCAAGTGTTTTAATACCGGTGGGATGGAACGTGATTGATATCGACTCCATCTCGCCATCGTACTCAATGCAATCAACGAGCAGGTGGATGAGTTTTGTCTGCTGAGTCGGCGACATCGCGTTCCACATCGGGTCGAACGCCTCGACAGCGCCCGCTAGCTCGTCAGGGTCGAGCATCCGCTGACGTATCCCGGCCATGCGCTCATTGATTCCAACAATCATTTCCTGCTTTTCGCGCATTTCGTTTTGAAGTCGTCCAATCTCACGAGTTGCCCCTTCGTCGAAGCCCGCTCTTGAGGCAAGCGTTCCGATTTCGCGGCTGAGACCGCGCACTTTCTCTTCGATTTCTTCTCTCTGCCGTTTCAGTTCAGCAGTCTCATCAGTCAATCGGGCTTGCGTTGCGCGTAGTGCATCAGCCAGAATTGTATGATCTTTGCCAAGCCCTTTGATTCGCTCCACAACGAAATCTTCCAATTCTTTTGCAGGGAGGGACGGTGCCGGGCACTCCTTCCAGCCAAGTTTCTGAGCGCGGATACATACATAATAGCGGTAACGTTTGTTGCCACGCGTTGAGAAGTGGTGGCTCATTGCACATCCGCAGTGTTTGCACCGGACAAGCCCCTTGAGCATTGCGCCATGTTTGTTGCGGCATTCTTTCCCGCCAGAAACGCGGTTTCTTCGGAGAAGTCCTTGCACGCGCCCAAAGAGATCTTCGTCAACGATTGCCGCATGTTCGCCGTCGAATACCTCGCCCTTGTAACTCATCTTGCCCAGGTAGATAACGCTGGTAAGCATCTTCTGCAATGCCGATTTCTCAAACTCCAGACCGCCTCGATTTTTGCCTTCGGTGGTTTGATACCGCTTAGTCTTCCACCCAAGTGTCCGCATCGCCTTGATCGTGGCGCTGAGCGTACCTTCTTTCAAGTACATTTCGAATATCTCCCGCACGCGTTCAGCTTCCGCCTTGTTTACGATAAGTTTGCCGCCGGTTCGCGCGCGCGCGCAGTCGTAACCTAAGACCAAAGGTCCTCCAGTCCATTTACCCTTGCGCCGCGCTGCGGCAATTTTGTCGCGGGTGCGTTCGGAAATTATCTCGCGCTCGAATTGGGCGAAGGAGAGCAGGATATTCAGCGTGAGTCGGCCCATCGAAGTTGTCGTATTGAATTGCTGCGTGACGCTTACCAGCGAAACGGAGCGACGTTCAAGAGCCTCCATTATCTTGGCGAAATCCATCAGCGAGCGAGAGAGACGGTCGATTTTATAGACCACGATGCAGTTGACCTTGCCTTCTTCCACGGCAGCCATCAGTTGCTGGAAAGCAGGACGGTCAACGTTGCCTCCGGAGTATCCTCCGTCGTCGTAATGCTCCGGCAGGCACACCCAGCCAGCGTGCTTCTGGCTAGTGATGTAGGCTTCGCCAGCGTCGCGCTGAGCGTCGAGCGAGTTGAACTCCTGTTCGAGACCTTCTGCGGTGGATTTGCGCGTGTATATGGCGCATCGAACGTGCGTTGTCATTCAGCCTCCTTGCTTGGATCGGTCAAACCAAAGAAAAGGTAGCCATTCCATTGCGAGCCGGTTATGGCGTTCGCAACTGCGGAAAGACTGCGATAGACCTCGCCGTCATATGCAAAGCCGTTGTCGAGCACTTCAACTTCATATTCATGCCCTTTGAAAAGGCGCTTCAATATTACGCCGGGCATTGGCAATCGCGCGTCCAGATTGCACCGGATGCGCCTGTGCGTTGAAATGCTAATGCCGGACAAATCTTCGAGCGGCGGCATTTCCCATCCAGGAGGCGGCGTCATGCGAATATCCACGTCGCGTGCCAACTGCCTCGCGCGGTGCAATGCGCGGTCCGAAAGTCCGCCTTCAGCCAGTGACTGCAATCGCCACGCGCATCGGCGGAAAAGCCACAGACGATTTCCGGAGCGCGATTCCTCGCCAAAAAGTTCCAGATACTTTTCGCGGAGCGCCTTGGCCTTCATCTTCTTCAAGGCCGCAATCTCCGCCGGAATATTTTGTGCAATCATGCGTCCTCCATTCTCAAAGCGTTAACCGAACGGTCACACTGATCCCTCAGTTCCGAGAACAACTCAAGGGCTTTTCCTGAGAATTCTGCGGAATCTTTTTGTGCGGAACTGTAGATGCAAGTGGCATGTTGGCCAGTACTTCAGCGAGAATTGAAATGATTTCCGTCTTGCGTTGTTGTGGAGAAATTGACTTGTAGTTGGGCGACATTAACGCTCCTTGCAGATATAGGGATAAAGGAAGTGCCTCTACCTTCTATATCTCCACGAGAGCCGTTTTTGCCGCCTCATTTCGGACGACGATGTTAACCGATGATGTTACGTGGCATCGACAAGGGAAATTGTGTGATTAGGTAGTTTGATCGCCGCGACACTGGCTGGTTTCGAAGTATTCGTGATGTTGTCTTAGTTTTGTTTCGGACGGTCCGCTGGGATGTACGGTATCAGGCCTTTGTTGTACGCGACGACCTGCGCCTCGCGCGGGGCCATGCGGATGTCAACAATGAGGCCGTTTACCTTTAGCAACCATACCAAAGGGTTGTCCTCCATCTTGCTAGGCAGCCACCACCGGAAATCGAGGGCGCGAATGTGGAGTCCTTCGCGGATTATCTTCGCCTTTGCCTGCATCGTGCTCGCGCTGACGCCGAACCCGGCGGCGACCTGCGTCGATTTCATGTGCGGTGTCTGGCTGGGGTCGTGGAGAAAGTTGACCATGCCTACTGTATAAACGATTCCAGCGGCCCAGCCTTCGCTTTTACCTTTCAGCACAGGCGAACCTTTTTGGCATACCGAAACAACCATCTCGCGGCAGAGTTCCTTGTACTCGGCGTTGAGATGCTTATCGCAGAACTTATCTGTGAGCATCACCATCTCGGCGAAACGCGCGGCATATTTTCCGGGAACATTCGCCAACATTGCGACCAATACCTCGTCAGGTTCAAATTCATTGTTATTCATGCTATATCAACCCCTATGTTCTACAAAAGCGCTATTTGCCGATGCCGTTTCCGCATGGTCGCCCAGAAGCCATCGCTCCAATCCATGAGGACGTATGCCATCCACTCCTTTGGCAAGGCGTTCATCACCGCCGCGACCATCCGCGAGCCATATCCTTTGACGGCGGACGTGACCTCGTAGAACTGGATTTCCTTGCGCTCCTCTTCCAGTATCAGGGAGATTCCGACAGCAGTGGGATGTCCCGGCTTGGTAACGGGATTTCGCCGGGAACCATACGTTTCACTTGATGCCGCGAGAAAGCCCCGAGTCACCTTCACAGTTCTTATGGCATCGATTTCGGAAAGATTGCGCGCAATCCGCCTGACAACCGGGTGTGTTCGTTTGTCAACAAAACGCGCCTTTCCCTCTGAACAATCGCGGACTGTCTTTTTCAGAGTCATTCTTCCTCGTCCGGGTACTGCGGCGGGCTGTCGCCGACGCGCGCCGTAATTTTCGGATATTGTCCAGAAGGAGCAGTTTCCTCAATGGATGCCACCGTTATCTTGTGCCACCAGGAGTCGCCGAAGTCGAACCAGTAGAAAAAATACTGACGCGGCTTCAATTTCAGCGACCCGATTCTCGTATCATGCACAATGCCTTTGTGCTTTGTTTCATCGCCGAAAGGGCCTTCGAGGGCAAACTCATGCACATAGTTGCTGGCATCGCGGTCATGGGGTTCTTTGCCACCAACTTGGAATTCGTACAGGTGTTCTTCCTCACGGTCAAAGGCTTCGAAGATGGCGTTGTGGAGATCTTCAAGAGTTTGATCGCCGCGAATCTGGATGATTCGGGAAACGATTTTGCTCTTCTTCCAAAACTTCTCGGTGATTGGCCCACCGAAGATAAAGACATCCAGCGTGAAGAGCCGTTTGTCGTTCCGCGCTGGCATCCAAGTCTTTCCTGGTTTCCTGCTCTTTGCCATGAGGTATCCTCCGCTCCATTGCCGGGGTTATAGCCTTGCTTGCCTGCTCAATGAAAGACCGCGATGGCGACATAGCCGCTATAACTCATCGTGCTCGATAGATCCCTTGCCCAAATCCATCACCATGCTGCTGAAATGAATTTTGAAGAATATCTTGAAATTCCTGAACGAGCGGTCGGTCGGCCATGCCGCCTCGTCCGTCCACCAGCCGTTCAGTTCGGTTTCGAATAATATAAGGAAGTTTTTTCTGAGCCACGCATCGGGCTTGTAATCAATCTCCGGAATGAGATAGACCGTTCTTTCCTCATTCTCCCAACCATCGAGAAGATTCTTGGGATCTCCGCCGGGACAACTTCGCGCCCATTGCTTGAACGCCTCAGTCGGTTCCAACGTGATGGCGGATCGGTTCACGGTGGGCAGGTCATCTAAACTATAGTACTCGTCGTTGTCCATGCAATCACTTCTCCTCGTTCTTGTGCCGCCTACAGGATTAGGCGCGGCGTTTTCTCCGACATTTTCTCCGACACTCTTCTCTGAACTCTTCTCCGAACATCATCTCCGAACTGGCTTCAGCGCCATCCCCTTGATTGCTTAAGGACTGCCAGTCCGGCCTGTGTTGTTCTATATTTTTGCATTCGGCTTCTTGGTTTATCAGGAATGGTTCGCTCCAGAACGCCCATGTTCATCAAGGGCGCGAGATAGTTTGACTGGAAGGTCTTCCAATGCTTCAGTCCCAACTCAGCCATGATGGCTTTCGCCGATTTTGGCTTCTGGCAGAACGCCGCGACTTGTGCGGTAACTTCTGCGGTCACTTGTGCGCTGACTTGTGAGAGGCAATTTGGCTATAGGCTGTTTATTATTGTTCACTTGTTGTTTACGCCTCACGACAAATGAGGAAAATGCACAAGTTGCCGTGGCTTATTTGATGATTTCCCAGTGACCGCCTTTGTCGGGCCCTATGCGGCGTATTAGGCCACTTTGCTGCAATCGTTTTAGTTGATACTTGACGCCGCTTACGCTGATCCCAATTGCTTTTGCCAGTTCACGGCCGGTTATCGCTTGGTTCTGTGCAATCAATGCAATGATTTTCTGGTCAGTTTTCTGGGTAGTTTTCTGGATAGTTTTCTGGGTAGTCCCTCGGTCGGTTTCGGGAACCCCTTGTCCTTCAGGACCTCGAGGCGAACGGTGAAAGACTGCTCGGAAAAACCCGTCCGGCTTGAAGGTCGGCTCGCGGAGCCCTGCCGCAACCATGGCATCCTTCATCTTCTGGATTCCCATGCCGATGCGCTCGACCTTATGCAGGCGGAAGAAAATGTCCGCGATGAGTTCGTTCCTACGGATTGAGACCGTGCCAAGGTCTCGTACTGACATGCCTTTAGGCAGACCGCCAGGATTCACTATTTCCACCCGGTCGTCATACACCTCGACGCTCACTTGTGTGCCGGTGATGCTATAGTCACGGTGCATGAGGGCGTTCACCATGGCCTCTCGCAAGACCTCCAGAGGAATCTCGTAGATATCGTTCCGGTTCACGCCCCGGATTTCGCTACGGATGTTCAGGTGCTTTTTGAGGAAGGCAACGGCTTCGTTAAACTGGGTGAGCAGGTCGTCCCGGATGTCACGTCGGTCGTAAATGTGAACCCTGTCGGTGCCCTTAAACGCCAGGCATGTCATCTGCGCCTGATGCAGGTATGCATACACATCCTTGGCGAAGAAGAGGATGCCAGCGTTCTTAACCCGTATCTCGTCCGCAACTCGCAAACTACGTAGAAAGTCAGGAATGGCAGTACGGCCAATGCGAATGTCAGCCTCTTTAGTGAAGGCCGTAATTTTGGCTTGGGAGATGTCGTCGAACGTGAAGCCTTTGACGGTCTTCTCTTCGAATGGAAGGGGTTCGTGCTCCGCGAACATCGCGCGCAGTTCGTCATGGCTCATTTTCTGGGTGTTGCCGTTCAAACGGCGATAATAGCCGGAGCCGCAGGAATAAGGTTTCTCGGTTCCTTCCTCAACCTCGACCGCGATAACCTTGTCAACCTGCGAGACATTGACCGAGACACTTGGCTTGCAGTTCCGCGCCAGGCTATTGATTCTGGCTTTGAGGTCATTTATGAGACGTTCGCCGACGATGGTTCCGTCATCCCTTACGCCAAGGAGAATCGCCCCGCCCTTGGCGTTGGCAAGGGCGACGATATCCTCATCAATACGAGAGGTATATTTCTCTTTAAATTCAACTGTCAGTCCTTCGCCCTCGCGAATGAGCAGTTTCACTTTTTCCGCATCCATATTGGCTCCTTGGCGTTCTCCCGGATACACAAAGCACGAAAGGCATTATCGTAACTTGCCAGATTCCGTCAAGAGGAAAATTGGATTGTTTGGATTGTTTTGTTTCCGCAATCAGTTATAATTTTTAACCACGAGCGTCTTGATTTCGATACGGAGTCCGCTCCAATCAAGGTTATAAAATTGAGAGGTTTTTGGGTGGTGAGAGTCTGAGAGTTTTAGGATTAGGGGCAAGAGTTGAGGGAATTGCGGTTAACGGGATGGAGAAAATGTTGCGTGGATTTTGGCGCGAGAGTTTTGCGGCGTGTTGCAATATCCTTGCGCCAAATAGGATATAACGGCGTATCGCGGGAAGCCCGTTTCCTTCCTATCCTACCAACAAAAACGAGCGCGCGGGCGCTCGATATCTGATAATGGCTCCCCGGGCAGGACTCGAACCTGCAACCAAGCGGTTAACAGCCGCCTACTCTGCCATTGAGCTAC
>Ga0315288_10001333_pt1 | contig 31832 bp, 20 predicted proteins | sample YL17G11_20_MG_FD_203454 | JGI IMG/M metagenome (GOLD analysis project Ga0315288, IMG submission 203454) | Sediment microbial communities from Yellowstone Lake, YNP, Wyoming, USA - YL17G11_20 | ecosystem: Environmental > Aquatic > Freshwater > Lake > Sediment | place: USA: Wyoming | collected...
ACGAGCTCGGTCGCGGCGACGACGGCCTCCCGCCCTCCGCTGCGCCCCTGTTCGGCCGCCTCGAAAAGCTCCACGCTCGCCGCCGCCCCCCCCAGGCGCAGGCTCACCCGCACCCGGCGGCTGCCCGAGGCGCGGCACGCGACGGCGTGCAGGGACCGGGCGTCGAGGGAGGGGGGGAGGGGGAGGATGGTGAGGATGTGCGCGTCGGCGCGCCCTGGGTCGGGCGCGCCCGCCGAGACGGACGCCCAGGGCGGGGAGACGCCGTTCGTGTAGACGAGGCCGCGGAAATCGGCGACGGCGTCGAAATCGATGCGGGGTTGTGGCGGCCGCGGCGCGCGCGGCGCGGCGAGCGCGGCCACCAGCTCCCGCGGCGACCGGGGCTCGGCCGGCGCCGGCGCCGGATCCCGCACCGCCACGCCCCGCGCGGCCAGCCCCGCAAACGCGACCGCGGTGAGCAGGGCGTCGAAGCCGGCCTCGTGCTCGCCCGCGTCGGTGCCCGCCGCCGACGCGAGCGCGACCGCGTACCGCTCGCAGCCCGGGGCCAACGTGGGGGTGACAGCATCCCCCGCCTCGACGACGCTGTCAAACACCGCGCGCAGGGACGTGCCGCCGCCGCCGCGGCGGCCGCCGTCGCCGTGTGGGGCCGCTTCCGCCATCGCTTTCGTGTCGTACACGCCGCCGGGGAACCAGACATCGACCATGGCTTTGAAAGCGGGGAGGCTTGGCGGGAGGCGGCCGGCAAAGGCGGCGAGGCAGTGCGCGACGTCGCCGCCGCCGTTGTGCACCACGACGGGGGCGCCCGCGTCCCGCACCGCCTCAAAAGCCGCCACGAAACCGGCCGTCGCCCGGATGTCGGCCTCCCACTCGGCCGCGCGCGCGGTGGCGGCGGCGGCGGCGCCGCCGGGGGGCGCGCGCGTAAGCGAGACGGGCGCGCGGCGTGCGCGCGGCGCGTCGGCGGGGCGAGCGGTCGTCGCAACGAAAGGGGGATCGTCTCCGTACACATCTCGCAAGGTCTGGTACGTCAGCGCTCGCTGGAAAGCGTTGCCCGCCGGGAGTTCGAGCGTCGTCGCCGCGTCGCCCGCGGGGAGTTCGAGCGCCGTCGCCGCGTCGCCCGTTTCGTCGCCGCGGGCCAACCAGGCCGCTACGTCCCGCTTCACGCCCTCCACGAGCGCTTTGTCTTCCTCTCGCTCGGGCACGATGGGCGGCCGCGCGTCGTCCCGCGCACGGTCGCCGGCGGCGGCGGCGCGCGCGAGCGCACCGTCGCGCCACGCCGCGGTCGCAAACGGGACGCCGTCCCGGATCCAGGAGTTGAAGTCAAAGTTGCAGGTCGAAAGAAACGCTAGCGACGATGTAGCGGCGGTGAACTCGGGGCGGTCGCCGGCGGGGTGCGGGAAGACGGGGACGTTGAAACAGCGCGCCGACCACCCCGGCCCACCCTCGGACCCGCAATCAGTCCCCCAGGAACATACCGCGAGGCCGACCTGGGTGACAACAAAGCGGGACGCGGCCGCGCGCAGGGACTCGTAGCGGTCGCCGTCGTCGGCCGCCGCGCCGGGCGGCGGCCCTGGCTCCACCCCTGTAAACTCGAGGTCCAGCGCGATAAAGTCACATGTCGCCAAGGCGGCGCGCAAGGCGGGCAGGGCGGCGTCAAAGGTGGACCGGGTGACCTGAAAAAGAGGAGGTGGGGGATGGGCGCGCGGGCCGAGCGTGCCGCGCGGGCGTCGGCAACCGGTCGCGGGGCTCACGTCCATGGCCGGAATCGACGGGAGGCAGAGGGAGGGGGAGGAGGGCGCCTGCGCGCGGCCCGATTGGCCGCCGCGGCGGCGAAAGTGGCGACGGCCGCGCGCGGTCACACGAAAACAAGAGCCCCCCGCCTCCCTCACTCGGCCGCGTCCGCGGCCGCCAGCAGCTCGTCCTCGCTCTCCCCCTCGTCCGGCGGCGGCGGCAGGCCCTCGGCGGCGGCGAGCAGGTCGTCGGCCGCCGTCTCGGGCGGCAGCGGCGCTTGCGAAGGGCCGAGGGGGGGGGCGGGGGCGGCGCCGTCGTCGTCCATGAGCGCGACCAGCTCGTCCTCGGCCTCGGCCGCGGGCAAGGTGGGGGCCGCGGCGGCGGGAGGGGCGGGAGGCGCGACCGCCTCGTCCGCCGCGTCGACCGCCGCGGCAAACGCGTCGCCCCCCCCCGCCTGCAGCGCCAGCAGCTCGTCGCCCTCATCATCGTCGCCGTACGGGTCCGCATCGTCGCCGACGAGCGCAAATGCGGGCGGCGGCGGGGCCGGGGCGCCGTCGGCAGGCGGCGCGGCGTCCGCCCCGCCTCCGCCGAGCCACGCCGCGGCCCCATCCTCCCCCACTTTCGGCTCCAGTGTCGACAGCGCCGAGTAGCGCACCTCCCGCATCTCCAGCTTGAGCGCGTGCGTTTTTCCCACTGCCTCGAGTTGGTCGACCACCACCGGGAACGACGCGCCCGGCAGCAGCGCCGAGCCCCACGCGCGGTACATTTCGAGCAGGGTGCCCAGGTCGGCGGCCTGGTGGTGCGGGAGGGCGGGTTGGGGCGGGGCAGGCGGGGCGCGTATCCCGGCGCCGCGCGCGACCCCTTCCTCCCTCTGCCTCTCCCCACCTCGTGCCCGCGCCCGCGCCGCAGGCTGCGGAAGCGGTCGCAAAACGTGGCGTACACCTCGGGGATGCCGTTGGGGGCCTGAGGAAGAATGGGGGGCGCGCATCGTGCCGTGTTGCGTCGCCCTGCCCCGCCTCGCCGCCGCCGCCCGCCCTCCACCTCTCCTCACACCTTCAAATCGTCCAGCGTTAGCTTGCGCTTGCGCTTGACAGCGCCCGGCGGCGGCGGCGGCGGCGCGGCTTTGGCCGCGGCCTCGGCGTCGCGCGCCGCCGCCTTGAACGCGTCCACTTCCGCCGGCGGTGCCGTGCAGTCGCGCGCCAGGTGGCGGCCGCCGCACTTGAAGCAGCGCATGGGGCCGGAGCGCTGCTGCGCTGGGGCGGCGCCGGGCACCGGGCGCGCCGCGGGCGTCGCCATCGGGGGCGCGAGCTGGGGCGTCGCGGACGGAAGGTGGCGCGCGTGCGCTGGCCGGGAGGCGGCGGGCGGGCGAGAGGGGTGTGCGAGCGCCCGACCCCACGGCTCGCTCAAACTGCGCGCGCCGCAGACTTGACACCGCTCCAACCCTCTCGTTCTGTCTCCCACCACGGTCACGCGCTCGCGCCCAGCAGCAGGGGCGCCAACCGGGCGTCCAGCAGCGCGGCGAGCGCGGCGCGCACCGCGGGGCGGCCGTCGCGCGCCAGGGCGGCCAGCTCCGCGCCGAGCCCCGCCGCCGCGCTGGACGCCCACGCCGCCGCCGGCGCGGCCGCGGCCGCGTCCAACGCGGCCATCAACAGGGCCCCCACCGCGTCGTCGTCCCAGTTGGGCGGGTGCGCGCGCGGCGGCGCGCGCGCGAGCGCGGCGCGCGCGGCGGCCAGCACCCGGCCGCCGCCAGAGTCCAGGCGGCGCAGGGTGGCGAGCAGCAGGGCGCCGCCCTCCGTCTGCTGGCGCACGAGGGCGGGGGCCGGGGGGTCGGCCCAAGGGTCGGGAGGGTCGGCGTCGTCGCCGTCGTTGGCAGCCCTTTTCTCCCCGTCCCAGTCGTCCCCGCTGAGCAAGGCCGCCGCCGCGGCGCGCGCGTCCGCGTCCCGGTTGACGACGGCGGCGCGGGCGACGGACGCCTCGAGCAGGGCGGCCAGCGCAGTCGCGCGGTCGGGCGGCGCGGCCGCCCCTACGCGCTCCAGCGCCCCTGCCAGCGCGCGCTGCGCCAGCAGGGCCGACCGCGCCCGCGTGCGGGCTGCACCCGCGGTCGTGGCCGCGTCGGGCGCGGGCGGGAGGCCGCCGAGCGGGGTGGCGGCGCCCGAGCCGACAGCGACCGCGTCGGCCCCGGGCGCCGCGCCGCCGCCGCCGTCGTCGGCCGCCAGCCCCGCCAGCACATCGCCTCGGGACGCGGCCGACGCGGCGGCCAAGGTCGAAGCCCAAGCGTCGCCGTCCCTTGTCGGCAGCAGCGCCGCGAGCGCGCCCTCGAGCGCGTCGGCCCCTGCCGCCGCGACGCGGCCGTCGGGCGCCAGGCAGAAGCGCACGATGAGGGAGAGCAGAGGGCGAAGCGCGGGACGAGAAGCGGGCAGGTGCGCCGCCACCAGGGCCGCGGCCGTGCGCGCGTGCGCGCGCGCGTGCCGCACGAGCCGCGCCGCGCCCTCGGCCGACCACCCCACCGCCCGCGGCGCGGCGGCCGCGTCGGACGGCGGCGCGTCGGTGGGGCGCGCGGGCAGGTCGAGGCAGTAGCGAACGGCGTGCCCGCCAAACGCGCGCCAGCCGGCCGCGCGCCAGCGCGGCGCGACGTCCGCCGCCACCTCGAACAGGGCCGCCGCCGCCGCGTCGGCCACCATGGGGCGCGGGTCGTGCCGGGCGACGGTGGCGAGGGCGGCCAGGGTGGCGTCCCAAGGGGTTGTGGAGGGGGTGGCGGAAGCGTCGGCGTCGCCCTCGCCTCCCTCCTCGTCCGCCAGCAGCCGGGCCAGCGCCTGCAGGCCAAACGCGGCCGCGATGCTCAACTGCTCGTGCCCCGGGTTGCGCGCGGCCGCGCCAAAGCAGGCGGCGAGGCCGTCGGCGGCGGCCGCGCACGTGGCCGCGCCGGCGCCGCTCAGCGCGTCCACCGCCGCCCCCGCGCCGTCGAGCGCCGCCGACACGACGCCGGGGGACGCGACGTCGGTCGCGCCGGCGGCCAGCACGCGCAGGGCGGCGGCCCAGGCGGGGGGGGGGAGGCGGCGGCCATGCGTGGCCAGCGCGCGCGCCGCGGCGTCGACCGCGGCGCGCCGCACGTCGGCCGTCGCGCCTCCCCGTGCCGCCGCCTCGAACGGCTTCAGCAGATCAGCCGCCGGCAGCGCGCACCCGCCCGCCGCGCCGCGCGGCAGCAGGGCGTCCGCCAGCCGCCCCAGCGCCGCGACCGCCGCGTCGGCCGCGCGCGCGTCGCCGCTGCACGCCGCCGCCGCGAGCGCGGCGCCGGCCACCGCCCACACCCGGGCCGCGTGCGCACGCACGCCGCGCGCGGCGGTCAGGGCGGCGGCGGCGAGGGCGGCGAGGGCCCAGACGCGCGGGGGGGTGGCGGACTGTTCTTCTGTGGAGACCGCTGCGAGCGCGCGCGCGTACACGACGCCGCCCTCGCCGCCGAGGGTGGGGCCGATGTCAAGGACGGACGCGACGGCGGCGGCGCCGGGGGGGCTCAGCGCCCAGTCGGCCAGCGCGGCGCCGGGGCCCGTGTGGCGGCCGGGCGCAGCGGGGGCGCCGTCGGCCGAGACGCCGTCGCCCAGGCCGACCGCGCCAAAGAGACGGGAGAAAGTGGTGGAGGAGCGGGAGGTGGAGGGCGGGGGAGGAGGCGGTGGCGGCAACGGCGCGCCCGCCGCGACCGCTGCCGCTTTGACCGCCGCCGCCACCGCGGGCCCGCCCGCCAGGCCGCCGCCCGCGACGCGGGCGGGAGAGCCGTCGGCCGGCGTGCCGGCCGGCGTGGGGGCGGCGGTGGTGGGCGACGGTGGCGCGTCGGCGTCGTCGCCACCACCGCCGCCCCCTGCCGCCGCCGACGTCGCGCAGAGCTCGTCCAGCCCGCTCAACGACCGCAGGACGGGCACCCACCCGCCGCCCAGCCCCGCGGCCGCGGGGCCGGCCGCGACGCCGAGCAGGGCGGCGAGGGCGGCGACGCCGACCGACTCGCGCGGGGCGCCGCGCACGGGGGGGGCATCGAGGCCGACCGAGGCGGCGAGGGCGGAGATGGCGGCCTCGACGAGGGAGTCGAGCCCCAGCAGCGCCCCCAACCGCGCCGCCGTCGCCAGTGCCGCCAAGTGCGGCGCCGCTGCCGCCGCGTCGGCCGCCGCGCGCGCCGCAGCGGCCAGCCCCGCCACCGCCGGCCCGCCCCCCGCCATCAGGATGGGGCGCGCGTGCTCCGCCTGGGTCGCTGTGTGCCACAGGTGGGCCGCGCCGCCGCCGGCGTCGAGGGCGGCCCGCGCGGCGGCGAGCGCGCGCGCGCGCTCGGCCGCCGACGCCGCGCCCTTGTCCCACCCGGACCGCGCCGCCGCGCCGGGCAGTCCCAGGGCGGCCGCGAGCCGGGACGCGGCTCCAGCACGGCGGGCGGATGGAACAGGGGCGGCGGCAGCGGTGCCGGGTGGCGCGATCTCCTCCGCCGTCACGCGATCAAACATAGCATCCAGCTCCCCCCGGTCGAGCCCGCCCCCCACCGCTGCCTCGCACATGCCCGCAAAGTCGGCCCGGGTCAGACTGGCGGGGGCGGCGGGGTGGTGGGCGTCGGTGTTGAGCATGACGAGGGCAAATGCGACGAGGTAGGCCGCGTCGGCGGAAGCGAGCGTGGAAGAAGAAGGCGCGGCGCCCGCACTCCCGCCACCCTTATTTTGCTCCTGCTGCTGCGCCGCGTACGCGTCCGCAAACGTCTGCACGATGCGGTCGATCTGTTGCGCCTCGCCGGGCAGGCGGAAGCCGGACAGGAAGGACCGCAGCGCGGCGTCCAGGGGGAGGCCGCGGTAGTCGATGGCCGCCGCGTGGGCGCGCAGAACGGCCTGGGCCGCGGGGTCGGGCGAGCCGAAGAGGACGCCTAGAGCGGTGGGGTCGACCGCGCCGCCTTGAGCCTTTAAAAAGGCCGCCAACGCCGCCGGATCCGGCGGCACGCAGCCCGCGGCCACAAGCGCGCGCACGCCGGCCGCGGGGTCCCGGTTGAAGACGGCGACGCCGGCCGCGAGCGAGTGCTTGCGCTCCTTGGCGGCGGCAAACGCAGCCGCTTCGCCGTCGGCGGTCGGGCGCCGCGGGAGCGGGGGCGCAACCTCGGCGAGCGCTGCCGCGCCGTCGGCCGACGCGAGCGACGACGCGGACGGCGGGCGGGCGGACGGCGTCGGCGGCTCGAGCGCGGGGCCGCCGCCCGCGCGGTCGCGCGCGTCCGCGTCGGCCAGGGGCGCGGCCCACGCGTCGAGCGAGGCGAGGCCCGTGGCGAGCGCTGCGGCCCCGGCGGCGGACGCGGCGTCGGCGGGGGTGGCGCCGCCGCCAACGCCCGCCCTCCCCGCGGCGCGCGCCGCGGCCTTGAGCGTGCGCTCCACCAGGTTGGCGGCGTGCAGGTCGCAGTCAAAGTTGACAAAGAGGTCGACGAGCGCTTGCGGGCGGGCGAGGGCGGCGCGCGCGGCGCGCAGCGCGGCGGCCGCGCCGGCTGCGGTCGCGGCGTCGGCCCACCAGTCTCCCTCCGCGGGGCGCAGCACGAGTAGAGGGTAGAACGCTCCCACCTCGGCTTTGAGCGCGGCGCGCAGGGGGCGCGCGCGCAGGGCGGCGGCCAGGAGGGCGGCGCCCGCCGCGGCGGCGGGCGACCCGGGCGGCGCGGCCGCCGCGGCCAGCAGCACGCGCGACAGGGGGACGCGCAGCGCGTCGGCCAGGGAGGCTGAGACGCCGTCCCACGCGTCGGCGGGGGCATCGAGCAGTCTGAGCAGGAGGTCGCTGGCGAGCGCGCGCGCGGCGGCCGCCGCGGGGTCGCCCCCGCCGCCCGCATCCGCGGCGGCCATGCCGCACACGGACGAGATGAGCAGGACCAGGTCGCGCTCGGCCAGGGACAGGCCGCGGCGGGGGGGGTGCCAGGGGCGGGGAGGGGTGGCGGAGGAAGAAGACGGGGGTGGGGCGGCCGCGGTCGCCGCGCGCGGCGTCGCCGCCGCCGCCACCGCCGCGTTCTCCTCTTCTCCTTCGTTGCCTCGCTCCGCTTGCAGCGCGTCCAGGGCGGCCGCCACGGCAGCGACGTCGCCGCGCTCGGCGAGCGACGCGAGCTGCGCCGCGCGGGCGGTCCCCATCGCCGCGTCCAGCTCGGGCGGCGCCGCGCCCGGGGCGGAGGAGGCGCCCGGGGCGGCGGGGGTCGGGGCCGTGGACGGTGGGGTGCGCGGGGTGGCGGGGCCGGGTTCGGCCGCCGTCGCCGTCGCCGTCGGCGCGGGCGCGGCCGCGACCGCGGCCGCTCCGTCGCCCGACGGCGCGCTCGCCCCGAGGTGCCCCCCATCCCCCGGCGCCCACCGCGCGCGCGCCGTACCCACCACCAGGTCGGCGGCCGACCCGTCCCGGGAAAGGGGGCGCTGCGTGACGCGGGCCAGCGCCGCGGCGAGCGTCTGAGCGAGCGCGCCGCGCGCGGCGGCGCCCACGCCGCCCGCGCCGCCGCCCAGCGCGGCGCCAAACTGGGCGCGCACGGCAGCGAGCAGGGCGTCGCCGTGGGGGACGAGGTGGTCGGCGGTGCAGGCGGTGAGGAGGGCGCGGAGCGCGGCGAGCGCGACCGGGGGGGGGGCGCCGGGCCGCGCGGCCGCCGCGGCGGCGGCGGCCACGACCCGGGTCGCGGGTGTGCCATCGTTCAGGGCGCCGTGGGGGGTGGACTCGGACTGGAGGTAGGCGTGCGAGACCTTTCGGGAGGGACGGGGAGGAGGGTGGTGGGCGCCCCGCGCGCCGCGCGGCCTCCCCCGTCTCTCCCTCCCGCCCCCCGTCCACACCAACTTATGCAGGCACGACAGCGCGGGCTCCACGATGCGCGGGTCGCCGCCCGCGCACGCGAGGCGCAGGGGCTCGAGGATCTGCGGGAGAGAGAGGAAGGAGGGGGGGTCGGGGTGAGGGCGCTCTCCCGCTCGCCCCACCTCTCCCCTCTCCCTTTTTCCAATCCACCACCGACCAGAATAGCGTCGTGGTCGCCCAGCGGGGTGGGCACGCCGCCCGGCCCGCGTAGGCGGGCTGCGGAGAGAAGGAAAAAGGGGTCGGGCCTCGATCTCGCCTGCCGCCAGGCCCGGCGCCCGATCGAGCGCATCGCGACAGGGCAGCGCATCGAGCGGGGCGCGCCGAGGCCGACGGTCGAGCGCACGCCCATCGCGCCGTCCCCTCTTCCTCCCTCCCTCTCCTCATACCCAGCGCTACGTCGCACGCCGCCTTCAGGTCGGCCGCCCGCCCCGCGCGCGCGGCGACGTCCACCAGGGACGCCTCGACGAACGCGGCGAGCGCGGTCGCGGGCGGGGGGCGCGGGGGCGGGGGCGCGGGAGCGCGGGGCGTGGCGGCAGCGCCGTCTGCCGATCTGTCCATCGCGCGGGGGGCGGCCGATGGCGCGGGGCTGTGCGACGGCGTCGTCGCGCGCGCGCGCGGGCACACACCTCGCTCTGCCAGTCGCTGGCCGCCCCCTCCGCCCCCACCAACGCGCACCAGCGACATGTTGCAGCAATCGGAGGCCGAGGCGGGCGCCCCCGGCGCGGCGGCGACGGGTTCCGCCCCCCGCGTGGGCGCCTACGCGGCGCCGCGCGAACCCGCCGCCGTCGACTATGCTGCCTCCGCCAAAGCCCAGCTGGCGCCCGAGGAACCGCCGCCGCCGCAGGCGCCGGCGGGCGGTGGCCTGCGCGGCCGCGTCGCGAAGTTCGGCGCGCGCTTTGCGGCCGCGCTCGGCCTCGCGCCCTACTCGGAGGAGTACGGGAGCGAGGAGGAGGAGGAGGAGGAGGAGCAGAGCGCACGGCGCAGACCTGCCCGCCCCCTCTCTCCCGTGCACGCTGCCACCGACGTCCGCCTCTCTCAACACACGCCACCGTGCTTGGCCGGCCCCGCGCCTTGCGCGGCGCCGACACCGTCGCCCACCCCGTCCCCCTCGGCACGCGCCGTGGCCGCCGCCTGGTTGGCGGCCGAACGCCACGCGGCCGTCGCGCGCTGGGCCGCGCCGCGCTCGGCGGAGCGCTCGGCGGCGGCCTCCAGCTTGTCGACCGACGACAGGAGGTGGCGCGCGAGCGTCGCGGCCAGCCCCGGCGACAGGTCCTCTCGGCACACGACGCGCAGCACGGTGATTTCCTCCGCGCCGGCGGACAGCGCGTAGGCGGGCAGGACCCAACCTGAGGAGAGGGAGGAGGTGGGGGTCGGGCGCCGGGAGCGCACGCGCCGCCCTCGACCCCTTCTTCTCTCTCCTCTCTTTCGCACCCTTCTCGCGCATTCTGTCGCCCAGGTCGTAGCACGTGATGCCCGCCTCGAGCAGGGGCGGCGCCAGGGAAAATGCGACGAGGGGGAGGCCGGGGGCGGGGTGGACCGGCGAGCGGAGGACAAATTTGCCGGACGCCGCCAGCGCGTCGGCGAGCCCGCGCGCGATGGCGAGGCAGTCGGTGATGACCTGGGTGTAGCCGACGCGGCCGAGGCGTTGGAAGAGGTAGGCCTGGCCCGCGATTTGGGCAAAGGACTGGGGAGGGGCGGGGGGGGGGAGGGTCGGCGACGGCCGCGCGCCTCGCACCTCGCTCGCCCGACCACCAAACCGCCTCCCGCACGCCGCTCACCTTGGAAAAATTGAGGGTGAAATTGACCTGTCGCGGAGGAAAAAGGGAGGGAGGCGGCGGCGGTCGGCGAGCAGCCGTCGACCGGGGCGGCAGCCCCGGCCTCCTCCTCCCCCCTCCCTCGCCCCGCCGCCACCTCACGCTCGCCTGATCGTTGCCCAGGTATTTGTCGTGGAAGATGAGCGACTCGGGGAGGTGCGCCTTGGAGCGGAACACGAGCCACCCGATGCCCGCCAGCATGAGCCCGTACTTGTGCCCGGACAGGTTCATGGACACGACGCGGGACGCGCGAAAATCGGCGCGCATGTCGGGAAAGGCAAAGGGGGCGACGAAACCGCCCGACGCGCCGTCGATGTGGATGCCGATGTCCGTCCCGTGCGCCGCGTTGAACGCTTCCAGCGCTTCCGACAGCGCGACCGGGTCTTCAAATGAGCCCGTGTAGGTCGAGCCGAGCACGCAGACGACGCCGATCGTGTTTTCGTCGCACGCCGCGACGATGCGGTCGGGCGCCACGGCGAAGCAGTCGGCCGTGACGGGCACCTGGATGAGCTTGAGGTCGAAATAGTTGGCCGCCTTCTCGTGGCACACGTGGATCGTGGACGGAACGACGATGTTGGGTTCCGCGACCGACTTGCCGGCCGCGAGGCGGGCGTCGCGCCAGCGGCGCTTCATCGCGAGCGTCGCGAGCATGATCGCCTCGGAAGAACCCACGGTGGCGGTGGCGGTGGAATCCTCGGCGTACAGCAGCGAGGCGAGCTGCCGCGCCGCGCTCGCGTGAATCTGGGTGCTGCTAGGGTACTCCTCTTCGTCGATCGCGTTGATGGACATGCACTCCGCCATGACGGCCCGGCACTCGGCCTCGACCGAGGTCGAGACAAAAGTCGCCACGTTGAGCCGCGGGTTGGAGTCGAGCAGCCGCTTGTCCCGGATCAGTTGGGCCGCGTCTTTGGGGCACATGGAATGCTCGGGAAAGCGGTCGTCGTCCAGAGTGTCGCGCTGGGGGGGGGAGGGAGGTGGTGGTGGGCGGGAAGGTTCTGTCCGGGGCACGGCATTGCGGGGGTGCGAGCCCGCGCCCGCCCGCCCTCCCCTCCCCGCGCCCCGCCGCCGACGCGACTGCGCCCCCTCCCTCCCATCGCGCCGTTCGGGCACGCACCAGGCGGCACGAGCCGTAAGCAAGGAGCGGCGCGTCGGTGTGCGACGGGGCCAGGTTTTGCAGGGCGGCGACAGCTTTGTCGGCTGCCATGGCGGGTGAAGGATGGGGGGCGGGAGGCGGCCGGCGCGAGGGCGGGAGAGTGCGCTGCGGCGCGCCCCCTTCCGGCGCCCCCACTCTTCCACCCTTTACCCTCACCCATCAATCAACTGCGGGCACAGGCGCTACACGCCCACACCACCAGCCGTCAATCAAACGCCGACGCCGGGCTGTAGGCGTTGGACTTGTGTTTCGGAGCGAAACGAAAGCCCGGCGGGACGGGCCCCAGCAGGCTCGTCGTGAGGCGGACCCAGTCGTTGGCGTCGGGCGACGCGAGGAGCGTCTCCAGTTCGCAGCGCCCGGCGAGCGGCGGCGGCCGCCACGCGAGGCGCGACGACGGCGCGGCGGCGGTGTCGAGCAGGCCGACAGGGACGTAGCGGTGCGCAAAGGAGAGCCACTCCAAGAGAGCCGCCCGCGTCTTTTCCACGCCGCGCCCGTCGGCGCCCCAGTGGGTCAGCCCTAGAGACGCAAACCGCGCGTACAGCTCGAACCGCTCCCCCGCGCTGATGTCCCAGTGCCGCCGCTCCTTGACCTCGGTGAAGAGCCAGGGCTTGACCAGGGCGCCGCGCGCGAGCATGGCGGCAACGGCCGAGGGGGCGGCGGCCCGCGCGGCCTCGTATTCGGTGAACGACGCGACGTCCCCGTTGCCGACGACGGGCAGCCCGGACTCCGCGCACGCCTCGGCCACCGTTTGCACATACGCCCAGTCGGCGTCGCGCGAGTAGCGCTGGGCGCGCGAGCGGCCGTGCACGGTGACCGCGGCGGCGCCCCACGCCTTGGCCCTGGGCAACCACTCGTGCACGATGTCCCCGCCGTCGGCCCACCCCTTGCGCACTTTGAGCGTGACCGGGACGTCGACGGCCGCCGAGACGGAGCGCACGATCTGCTCGACGCGCGCGGGCTTGGTCAGCAGCGCCGACCCGGCACCGCGGCCGGTCACAAGGTCTATGGGGCACCCGCAGTTGATGTCGACGAAATCGATGTCGAGAGACGTCTCGACGACGGCCTGGGCCGAGCGCGCGAGGGCGTCGGGGAAGCCGCCCGCGAGCTGGACCCCAAACACCTTTTCGCTCGGGTGCCGCCGCACCAAGGCCCATTCAGACGACGACACCTGCAGCAACGACGTCGCCAGCGCCATCTCGCCGCACGTCACGTCCGCGCCGAGCGAGACGGCGAGCGCGCGGAAGGGGAGGTTGCCGACGGTGGTGAGGGGGGCCAGGTACAGTTTGTCTCGCAGGTCGAGCGCGGGACGTTCGCGACAGGGGAGCCGGGTCTCGACATATGAGGCAGCGGGGGCGTCGGCGGCGGAGGAAGGGGCGGCAGCCGCAGCGTCGAAGAGCAGCGCCTCTCCACCACCACCCTTGGCAGCCGCCTCTTGTTGTTGCCGCTCGGCGCGCCGCGCAAGCCTTTCCCGCGCCTTGGCGTCGGCCGCCCGGCACGAGGCCGCGCTCGCGCCCGCGGCGGCGAGCGCGGCGTCGGCGCGCGAGAAATCGTACGCGCCGCCCCGCAGCGCGTCGCGCGCGGCTAGGGGGAGCGTGTTGATGCCCTTTTGCGCGAGCGGGTCTTGGAGCGGCAGACGGACAGGGGTTGAGGGCAGCTCGACCAAGGCAGCGAGCGCCGCGCGCGCGGCCGCCGTCTCGGGCGCGGGCGCGCCGTGCGTGCCCGCCCACCGGCACCGGTCGTCGAAAGGGCACTTACCGCCGTCTTCCGTCCAGCCGGTGTAGGGGCAGGGGCCGGGCAGGTCGGGCTGGGGCGGCGCGGCCGGGCCGCCACCGCCCTTGCCCTCGCCACCTCCCTCTCCGTGCGCAAAGCGGCAGCCGTCGCCGAATCTGCATGACCCCGACTCGGACCACTGCCGGCACGCGCCCTTGGGCGGGCGGGCCCGCTTGGCGGCTCGCTTGGACTGCGGCTGAGGCGCGGGGTCGCCAGCTGTCGGTTTGGGCTTGGACTCGCCCCAGAATTCGAGCCGCACGGGCGCGACACCTGAAGGAGAGAGAGGGCGGGGGTCATCACGGGAGGTGGGCGGCGGCGGGCGCCGCGCCGGCGGCCGGCGCCCATCGCGCCCCTCGCACGAACCTGCCGCGATCTGGGCTGCCGCCGGCCGGTCCCGCATGGCCATCATGGTGGGTGGCGGGGCGAAATGCGGCCGCAAAGCCGCCGCCGCGCTGTGCCGCCGCGCTTCGACCGCTCTCCTCTCTCCTCCCTACAGCCGGGCCTTGACCATCCCCCGGCTGCTCGCCTCGACCCCCCTTGAAATGGCCTCCACAGACCCGCGCGGCGCGGCGGGCGGGCGCCACAGCCAGGCGGCGCCGTCGACGACGAGGGTGTCGCCGGAGACGTAGCGCGCGGCGTCGCTGGCCAAAAAGACGACCCCCATCGCCACGTCCCACGCCGCCCCAAGCCTCCCCAGGGGCACCATGGAGGACACAATCGCTTCCAGTTTGTCGGCGCCGACGCCGGCGAGCTTGGCGAGGCCGGCGGTGCCCGCGACGGGGCCGGGCGCGACGCCGACGACGCGGATGCCGAACTCGCCCCATTCTAAAGCGAGGCAGCGCGTCGTGGCGTCGACCGCGGCCTTGGCGGCGCACGCGTGTGCTTGCCACCAAGTGGCGCCATAGTGGAGGGTGGCCGAAACGTTGGCGACGACGCCCCCACCTGGCGCGTCCTTCAACATCCTAAACGCGGCCCGGCACACGGCAAACGTGCCCACAGCGTCGATGTCGAGCACGGTGCGAAACCCGTTGGGGGACAGGGCGTCGGCGGCGGCGAGGAAGTTTCCCGCCGCAGCGTTGACCACGATGTCGAGGCGGCCGTGCTGTTTCTCGATGGCCGCCACCCACGCCTCGCTCGATTCCGGCTTGCGGACGTCGCCCTGGGGAGGAGGAGGGGGTGGGCGACGCTCTTCTGCTGTCTCTGCCTCGCGTCCCGCCCACCGTCTTCTTGCCTGCAAGCCGACCGCGTGCCGCACGCCCGACGCCTTCAGGTCCGCGACAGCCGCGTCCAGCACGGCCTGGCGGCGCCCGGTGACCGCGACGGCGGCGCCGTGCAGGCCTGGGAGAGAGAGGGGGATGGCGTTGGCGGCGGCCTTCCCGCGCCCGTGCCGCCCTCCGCCCCACCTCTACCCCTCACCCAGCTGGCGCGCGATTTCCAGGCCGATGCCGGACGAGCCGCCGGAGACGAGGGCGACCTGGGAAGAGAGAGGGGAGGCGGCATCGGCGGCGGCGGGCACTCAAAGCCGCACCTCCTCTCCTCTCCTCTATCCTCACACCTTGCCCGCCAGGACGTCGCTGCGAAATGGGGAGACGGGCGGCGGCGGCGGCATGGCGGGAGTGTGGCCCCGTCGGCGCAGCCCTCGCGCCACAGCCGACGGGCGCCCGCCCGCCGCCTCGGCGCGCCTTATTTGCCCGCCGCCGGCATGGAACGGTATGAGAGGGTCATGTGAGGCACCGAGAGCGCCCCAATGCGCGCCCCGGCTGCCCCCGCGGCGGTTGCGTTGACCGTGCACCGCCCCCATTCACCCCTCGTCGCAGCTACCGCGTCGTGCGCCAAATAGGCGACGGCACGTACGGTTCCGTCTGGGAAGCGGTCGACAAAAACAGCGGGGCGCTGGTGCGCCGGGAATAGGCACGCCATGCCCGCGCGCCGCAGCTAGCGACACGGCTAGAGGGGTGGCGGGGGCGCATCGCGTTGCCAGGGATGATGTTTCATCTCAAAACCGCAACGAGGCGGTGGCGGCCGCCCACAACGCGGAGGGCGGCCCGCAGCGCCCTTTCCCGCGCGCCAAGGCCGACCCCGCCCTCCTCTTCCTCTCTCTCTTCTTAGGTCGCCGTCAAAAAGATGAAGCGGCGCGTCACCACCCCCTCGGATGCCGCCGGCGGCCGGGAAGCCCGCGCCCTGGCCGCCGTCGGGCACCACCCCGCGGTCGTCGGTCTCCTGGCCGTCGTCGTGGAGGCCCGCACCCTCTACTTTGTGTTTGAGCATTGCGACTGCAACGTGCACCAATACGTTAAAAGCGTGGGCGGCGGCGTCGACCCGGGGCTGGCCGCCGCGTGGGGCGCGTCCCTCTTGTCGGCGCTCGCCGCCGTCCACGCCGCGGGCCTCGTCCACCGCGACGTCAAGCCGGAGAACATGCTGGTGGTCAAACCGGGCGACGGCAGCCCCGCCATGCCGTCCCTCAAGCTGGCCGACTTTGGCCTCGCGCGGCGACCGCGCCGCGCGCGCGGCGCGCCGCCCGCCGGCGACGCGCGCGACGACGCGCCCCTGACCCAGTACGTCTCCACCCGGTGGTACCGCGCGCCCGAAATTCTCCTCAGGGACCCTGGCTACGGCCCGCCGGCGGATGTCTGGGCCGCGGGCGCGGTCGTCGCCGAGCTGCTCACCGGGCGCCCTTTATTCCCGGGCTCCGACGAGGCCGACCAGGTGCGGCGCGTGACGTCCCTGCTGGGCGCGCCGCCGGCGGGTCTGGTGGCGCGCGCGCCTGCGGGCGCGGCCGCGTCGATCGTCGCCGCGCCGGCCGGCCACTGCGCCCGGGCCGCTCTCGCCGCCGCGCTGGGGCCGCTGCCGGCGGGGGCGGATGGCGCGGTGGACGCGCTGTGGGGGTTGCTGGCGCTGGATCCCGTGGCGCGGCCGAGCGCCGGCGCCGCGCTCGCGCACCCCTTCTTCGCCAAGGCCGCGCCGCCCCAGGCGGCCGCCGGCGCGCCCTGGAGCAAGACCGGTCCTGCACCGGTCAAGCCTGGCCGGGAGGACCTCATCCCCGCGGGGCGCTCCGTCGTGGTCGCCGCCGTCGCGGGCCCCGCGCGGCGCGCGCCCGCCGCGCCCGACGTCGAGGCGCCCGCCCCGCGCGCCCGCGCGCCGCTCAAGCCGGCTGTCATGGCGGCCCAGGCGACGGCGGCGAGCGCGGTGCCGCCCGCGCGGGCGCACCGCTGCCCGCGTGCCGACGCCGACCTCGCCGCCGCGGCCGCCGTCCTAGAGTCGGCCGTCGCGGCAGCCGCGGCGGCCGGCGTGGACGTGCGGGACGCACTGGCGGCGCGCCGCGGCAGCGACGCGGTGTGAAAGGGGAGAGAGGAGAGGAGGAGAGGGGGGGAGCGCGTGACCCGTTTGATTTCCTGTCGCTGTCGCGTGACCGCCACGCCACGCTCCTCACTCATCACCTGCCGCGACCACCACCCCCGCCTCTGCCGCCGGCCTTGCCCGACCGGTCGGCGGCGCGGATGGGGGACGCCCACCCGAGTTTCCCGACGAGCCCTTCATACCAGTCTGCGTCGAGCGCGCCCAGCGTGATGAACGGCAGCGCGCACCGCGCGGTCGACACAACCACTCCGCCCCCGCGCGGCAGGCGGGCGGGGTGGCGCCCGTCGAACGAGACGCGCGCCGCCGCGCGCGACGAAGCGGGCAGGGAGAGGCGCACGACGGCCGCTTCCGGGAGGACTAGGGGGCGAAAAGAGAGCGAGTGGGGGGCGACGGGGGTGACGAGGGTGCACGGGACCGAGGGCGCGACCATCGGGCCGCCGGCCGAGAGTGAGTAGGCCGTGGACCCGGAGGGCGACGCGACAATCACGCCATCCGCCTCCACGCGCGTCACGGGGGCGCCGTCGACGTCTAGGTCGAAGGTAACCATGGCGGGGGACGCGCCGCGGTCGAGCAGGCATTCATTCAGCACGAGGCGCGGCGGCGACGCCGGGCTTCCATCCGCCTTGACCACCACGCACGCCTTGCGCGTGCGCAGCGTGCAGTAGACCGCGCTGTCTTCTCCGCCGCCGTGGCCGGCGGCCAGCACGGAGGCGAGCACGGCCTCTGCGGCGCCCGCGTCAAAAGGGGTGAGAAAGCCGAGGCTGCCCATGGCCAGCGCGACGACGGGCGGCAGCGGCTCGTCGCCCGCAAACAAGGACGCGAGGCGGAGCACGGTGCCGTCGCCGCCGAGGGTCACGCAAAAGTCGGGCGTCGGGGACGGAACGGTCGGCGGCGCCGCATCGTCGCCCCGGCCCCGCCCACCCTCTCCAACCCCGCCCGGCCCCGGCGTGAACGGGAGCAAGTCAGGGAACTCGGTCGCCACGACGGCGCGCTCCGCGTAAACAGCGACGCCGCGCGCGGACAACCAGTCGGCCAGGCGCCGCGTCGCGGCTGCCGCCGCCGCGTCGCCCGCCTTCTTCACGAGCAGGGCGGACGTGGGCGGACCGTGCGTCCAGGTGAGCAGGGCGCGGCGGTGCAGGCTGGCGAGGCCGGGTGACGGCGGGTCGGCCCAGAGCTGAGAGAAGGGAGGGGACGAGAGGTGAGACACGAAGCGCCACCGCCACGCCGCCATCGCCACCCTCTCTCTCTCTCTCGCACCACGCTCGCGTTGCGGACGAGGCCGACGCCACCATCGACCGCGCACGCCTCGCCCGCTTCCCCGCCGCCCGCGGCCGCGCCGGCGGCCCCGCCGCGGCCGGACAGGGGCACGACGGATGGAGGCAGCGTCCAGGTCGTGGATCGGCGGCCAGGCGGGCGCAGGGCGCCGGGACCGCTGCGCGGCATGTGCCGCCGCAGCGCGCCCGCCGCCGCCGCGGCGGCCGCGCGCATGGCGGCCGGGGCCGGCGGATGCGGGCGGGAGGTCGCGATGGTGGCGGGGCACAGGGAGTGCGGTGTGAACGGAGAGGGAGCGACGGCGCCGTTGACCCCCCCCGCCTTACTCTCGTCGCAAGCGCTCGCCCTCGCCCGTCACACGACCCCCACCCCCCCCGCGCGCGCGCCGGGCGCCACCGCAAGAATTGGCTGGGCGCCCAGGCCACGCGGCGCGCCGGCCGGCCGGCCGCCAGCTGCCAACCCCTCTCCTCTCCAGTCCCTGTCCCATCAAGACACCTCGGCCGTGCCCGACGTGAAGCCCGGCATCTCGTACCGGTACCGCCCGTCGGCCGCCACGCCAAACCCGCGCGGGTCGGCAAATACGTTTTCCAGGAGCTGCGACATGTCGGGTTTCGGCGACGCGTCGGCAAACTCGACAGACTCTTCGACGATCGCTTCGATCTCGGCATCGATCGCCTTGAAATCCGCGTCCGCCATCAGCCGGTTGGCCACCGCGTACTTCTTGAATGCCGGGATGGGGTCCCGCTTCGCGTAATGCTCCTTCTCCTCCTTCGACCGCAGCTCGTCCGGGTCGGCGAGCGAGTGCCCGCGGAAGCGGTAGGTCTCCGCCTCGATCAAGGTGGGGCCATCGCCGCGCCGGGCGCGGGCCACGGCTTCCGCCGCCACCTCGCGCACCTTGACGACGTCCATGCCGTCGACGTGGACGCCGGGCATGCCGAAGGCGGGCCCCTTTTTGTAGATAAACGGTTCTTCGTCGCCCGCAGAGGGGCCCGTCGCGCGCACGTGCTGCATGCCGATGGCCCACTTGTTGTTCTCGACCTGAAAGGGGAGGGAGGAGGGAAGGTCGGTTGTGCGTCTCTTTCCGTCTCCATCGCTCCACCCCCTCCCTCCTCTCCCACCCCCCTACCACAAAGATGCACGGCAGCTTGTACAGGGACGCCATGTTGAGGCACTCGTAAAACTGGCCCACGTTGCACGTGCCGTCGCCGAAAAAGTTGACCGACACCGCGTCGGCGGTCTCGTCGCCCAGGACTTCGCGCCGGTACTTGATCGCAAACGCGGCGCCGAGGCCGATGGGGATGCCCTCGCCAATGAACGCGAAACCGCCGAGCAGGCCGTGCTCTTTGGAGAACATGTGCATCGACCCGCCCTGCCCGCGGCAGATGCCCGTCTTCTTGCCGAAGAGCTCCGCCATGATCTCGCGCGCGGGCACGTTCTTGGACAGGGCGTGCACGTGGTCGCGGTAGGTGGAGCAGATGAAGTCGTCCTTGCGCAGGAGGCTAGAGGGGGGGAGAGGAAGGGAGGGGGTCGACGGGCGCGACGTGGAGCGATCTCTAGCTCTCTCTTCCCTCTCCCCCCTCTTTCTCCCTCACCGGATCACGCCCGTGGACACCGCCTCCTGGCCCGAGTAGAGGTGGACGAAGCCAAACATCTTGCCGCGGTAGTACATCTGCGCGCACATTTCCTGTCGAGTGAAAAAGGGTGCAGGGTGGGAGTGTGGGCCTTTTTCAAGCGGCGTTGCGATAGCTGGGCACAGGGCGACGCGCCTCGGGTGGGCGGGGCTGGGCCGGGGCCAGCGCCGGACCGCGACGCGCGGCCGGTGGCGGGGTGAGGCCGCGGGCGCGCCCGATCGCGCCCGCACGCCCCGCCCCCGGCCTTGGGCCGTCCTCCGCCCCCCGCCACGCGCGCGGGCGACGGCGACCGCGCGAGCGGGGGGAGAAAGGTGCAGGAATGCGCGCTCCTCGCCACGCCGCGCCGCCGCGCGCTCGTGCGGCCGCGGTCGCGCGTCGCGCGGCGCGCCCGCCCACCCCCCTCCCGCCCCCGATCGCCCCCCATCCCCTCTTACCTCAAACTCGCGCCCCAGCATCATGTCCCGGTACAGGTCTTTGGCGACTTCCGGCGTGAGCGCGCCCCCCGCGGCGGCGACCGTCTTGGCAGGCGCGGCGGCCGTCGCGCGCGCGGGCGCCGGGGTGCGCCGGCCGGCAGCGGGGGCGCCGGCCGCGGCCTTGCGCGCGACAGCGACGGGGGCGGACCGCGCGGCACGCGCGCGGGCGGGCGCGCGCGCGGGCGTGGGCGGGGCGACGCGCGTGGAGCCCAAGGTCGACCGCATCGTCAGGGGGGCGGCGGGTGACGTGTGGATCGGGAGCGCGGGGCGTGGGGCGCCGCGGGGAGTGGGGTGTGGGGGAGCGTGGCGCGGCGCGGCGCGGGCGCGCCGACCCCCGCCCCACCCGCCGCCGTCCCCCCCACCCCCCCAAACTGGATCCCAGACTTGCACGAGCGCCATGCCACACGCCCACAGGCCACCGCATCACCCCGATTGCCCCCCCCCCCTGATCTGCCACGGTTTGAGGATCGCGAGCACGATGACCGCCACAATGACCAGCAGCGTGACCAGCGCGCAGCACATCAGCCGTCGCGTCCGCTTCTGCATGCGCTTGGCTTCCACGAGGTGCGACACGCCCGACTCCACGTGGTCCTTCGCGCGCGCCACCTGCGCCTCGATCGAGTCGAGCATCTCGCCCTGGGCCTCGACGAGGACGGCCATGTCCAAAAACACTTGGTGGAGGTCCAGGAGGGAGGCTTCGAGGTCGCGCACGGCCTCGTGGCGCTCGCGGACGTCGGCGAGCGCGTCGACCGCCGCGCCGCGCCCTTGCTCGAGGATGGCCTTTTGGAAGATGGTTTCGGACTCGCCCGACTCGATCATGGCGTCCACTTGGGCGGGCGAGGGGCGGGCGCCGGTCACCGTGAACACGCGGCGTTCGACCGCGTCGCGATACTCCGCCCCGAGCCGCGCCCGCAACCCCGCAAACTCGCCGACCGCGTCCCGCAGCCGCTTCTTGAGCGCGGCCGTAATGGCGGTGCGGGAGCGCTCGGTCGAGGTGCCGGGGCCCGCGCCGCGGCGCGCGGCAGACGCGGCGTTTGCTTTGTCGAGCCTTTCCAGCCGCGCTTTCACCGAGTGTGCGGCCCTCGACACCGCCTCCACGTCGGCCTGCATCTGCTCCCGGATGGCCGTCATCTCGCCGCCCCGCGTCACCGCCTTGCTGCGCTCGTGCAGCGCCGAGAGCGCGGCCTGCTTGTCCCGGATCGACGCCAGCGCGCCCTTGATGGACGCCACCTCGGCGAAAAAGTCGGCCATCGCCTTGTCGGAGGGAGGAGGGGCGCCGGGCGCGAGGCCGAGCTCGACGTCGCCGGACGAGCCGGCGCCGCGCGCGGGCGCGGCCGGCGGTGTCGCCCGCGGCGGCGGCGCGGGCGCGCCGCCGCCGCGCACGATGCTCAGCAGGTCGTTCATGTGGAGGAGGAGGCGGTAAGGCCGGCAGGTGCGCGATGTGGACGCGCGCGCAGGCGGTTGGGCGCCGCTGCCGCCTCGGGCGCCGGACAAACGGCGCCGGGGATCGAGCGCCGACACCGGGAGGCGGCGCAGCGGTGTGTGGGGAGCGGAAGAGACGGCGGTGGCGCGCGTGCTCCTCTCCATCAAAACGCGCGGGGCGACGCGCCGCGGTCCCCGCCTCCACCCCACTCTCCCACCACCATGGCCGACGCCGCCGCCGTGCGCGCGGCCGAGCTCGTCAAAAAGGCGGACAAGCGGCTCACATCCTTCTCCCTCTTTGGCGGCAACAAGTACGAGGACGCGGCGGAGAGCCTGGAAAAGGCGGCCAACCAGTATAAGCTGGCCAAGTGCTGTGAGTCAAGAGGAGGGGAAGGGCGAGGGAGGCGGTGGCGCGCGCCATCGCGGCGCGCCCGTGGCGCGGCGTGGCCGCCCTCGCGGCCCAGCCCGACACGGCGTGCGCGATGCTGGCACGGCGCTGGCGGGCGCGGGCGGGGGCGCCGGGGGGAGGGCGACCGTTTTTGGGGTCCGCGGGCGGCCGCGCGCGCCCCGCAGCCCCGCCCACCGCCCACTCTCCTCCTCCTCATCTAGGGCGCGACGCGGGCGCCTGCTTTGAGCGGGCGGCCGAGATGCAGGTCAAGCTCGGGGCGACGCACGAGGCGGCGGCGGCGTGCGTGGAAGCGGCCAAGTGCTACCAGAAGACGGACAAAGCAGGCGGGTGGAGAGGGAGGGGGGGCGGAGGGAGAGGGGGTCGAGAGCGAGACGCGGCGCGTTGACACGCCCCGCACCACCCCCCCCCCCCTCTCCCCCTCCAGACGTCCTCCGCGCCCTGCACGCCGCCGTGGGCCACTACACCGAGCTGGGCCGCCTGGGCATGGCGGCGCGGCAACTGCGGGACGTCGCCGAGACGATGGACAAGCAGGGCGACGCCGCGGGCGCCGCTGAGTTTTACGAGCAAGCGGGCGACCTCTTTGCCGGCGAGGAGCAGCATGCGGAAGCGACAAAGTGCCGACTCAAGGTGGCCGCGCTGGCGGCCGACGCGGGGCGGTACTCGGCGGCGGCGGCGCTTTTTGAAGACGCGGCGCGCGCCGCCGTCGACTCCCCGCTCCTCAAATATGGCGCCAAGGGGCACCTCCTCAACGCGGGCGTGTGCCTGCTGGCCGGCGGGGACCCGGTGGCGATCGGGGCCGGCCTCGACCGATTCGACGCGGTCGACCCTTCGCTCCCCGGCTCCCGCGAAGGCGCCCTCCTCCGCACCCTGGCCTCCGCCGCCGACTGTCGCGACGTGGACGCGTTCACGACCGCGCTGGCCGAGTTCGACGCCATGACGCGGCTCGACGCGTGGAAGACGGGGTTGCTGCTCCGCGCGAAGAAAGGGATTGAAGGGGGGGGCGCCGCGGCGGGCGGCGCGGGGGGTGGGGAGGAGGACCTGACGTGAGAGAGGCAGGGTGGACGGGCAGCTTTGCGGCGTGTGACGGGCGGCGGCGGAAGGGAGGGCGGCGGCTGCGCGGCGGGCGCGCGCTCGGCGGCGGTCACACCCTCTCCCTCTCGCCCCACCCGCCCCTCCCGCCCCGCCTCCCCCGCCATGGCCATCCTCACGACGCTCGTCCAGGTCGCGGCGGCGATCCTGCTGCCGCCGCTCGCCGTGTTCATGGTGCGCGGCGGGGAGTCGGGGGAATCGGCGAGCGCATGCCGCCGCGCGCGCGCCACCCTCCCGTCGCCTCGACACTTGCCGCCCGGCGCCGCACCAATGTGATGGCGTGTCGGGCGGGGGAGGCGGGTCGGGTTTCGCGACCGGGGAGGCGGGCCACCGCCGACCCTTCCTCCCTCTTTCTCCTTCCCTTCAACCCCTCCTGCCTCCTTCTCTGACCCCCCTTTTTCCTGTCCACAGTCTGTCGGCCTCGGTTCCGACTTTTGGTGAGGGCGCGGGCGCATGGGCGCGGCGTGTGGGGATTTCGCGCGTTCCCGCCGCCCGTCGACGCCTCCCGCCGCCTCCCACCACCGCTACGCCTCAACCACACAGGATCAATCTTATCTTGACCATCCTGGGCTGGATCCCGGGCGTCATTCACGCCCTTTTCATCACATTTTCGCGCAAAGGTCTCTGAAAAGAGGGAGCGGAGACCGTTGCCGCCCCCCAGAGCGCACGCCACGCACGCGGATCGCATGGCGAGGCGTGTGGCCATCGTGGGGTGCGGTTGGCGGGCCGGGCGCGGGCGGGAGGGGCCCTGTGTGAAGCGGGTCGGTTGCCACCGTATGCGCGCGTGCCGCGCGCGATCCCGCCACTCTCCCACCCCGCCCTTCGATGCCCCTCCTCCCCATCCTGCAATTGGCCGTCGCCGCCGCCCTGTGCGCGCTGTCGCCGCCGCTGGCAGTCTTCCTGGCGACTGGCGCGTCGCCCTCCCTGGTCACATCGTTCCTCCTTACCGCCCTCTTCTGGTTTCCCGGCGTCGCACATGCGGGCTGGATCGTGTGGGGGTCGCTGCTGCAGGGGGGCGGGTGATTGGGGGGAGGGCGAAGACTGCTGTTTTTATTGTTTTTCGTTTGTTTGCCGCCCGCAGCGCTGTGGACATCACACATCACCGCCACCATCCTCCGTGCCTCTCCCCCTCTCAAACGGTCAGCACGGCCGACTTGCCGGGCACGACCTCCGACAGCGAGTGGTTTTTCTTGCCGCCGTTGGTCAGCTCCGCCACGACGGCCGCCAGGTCGGCGCCGGTGGCGGTGCCGGACGAGCCCTCGTCGGCCTACAGGAGGAGGGGTGGGTGGGAGGAGGGTTGGCGGGCGCGCGATCGGGCGGGCGTGGCCGCCGCGCGTGCTCTCGCGCCGCCACGTCCGCCGTCGCGTCCGCCGCCGCGTGTGAGCAGTGGCACGCATCCGCGCAGCATTCTGAGAGCGGTCGCGCCCGCCCTCGCGCCTCCGCGAGCCGCCGACGCCGCCCCCCCCTCCCCCCCTCCCTCCGCCCACCTGGGTCGCCACCCACTCGGCGCCCGACTTCTTGATGTGGTAGGCCGGCATGGAGGTGTGTGTGGGGAGGGGTGGGTGGATGCAAGGTGTGAGTGTGTGCCGCGTCACTCTCTTCTGGCCGCTCCACCGCCCTCGACCACCCTCTCTCCGCCATGGCGATCTCCAACACCATTGTCAACATCCTGCTCGTCATCTTCCTGCCGCCGCTGGCTGTTTATTTGGTGCGCGGCGGCATGCGCATGCCGGCGCGCGCCGCGGCGCGCGGCGCGCGCCTCGCCGACCCCCGCGAACGCGCATTTCGAGCGCCCTACGCGCAACACGCGCGTATGTGGGGTCGTCGGGGGTATTAGGGGCGCGAGCGGCGCCGCCAGCCGCTGCTCTCGGAAAGGCTGAGCTGGCCGTTTTGACCTTGCGCTGTCCCCTGCCGCCGCGCCGCCCGCACGCCCGCCCGCACTCTATTGCCCACCCCCCTGCACCCTCCCACCCCCCTCCCGCAGAAAGACGGTGCCGTCACGACGAATTTCTGGCTCTCCCTGCTGCTCACGTTCTTTGCCTGGTTCCCCGGCCAGATCTACGCCGCGTGGCACGTGTTCTTGCGCAAGTGATGCGGGAGGAGGCTGTCGGCGACAGTCGAGCCGCCGCCGGCGCTGGAGGAGCGGACGGCGGCCCGCGCCCTCTGCCAACAATAACGCCGCGCCCACCCCGTCCCGCCCCGCGCCGCGCGCCCTTCTACGGGCGCGCGGCTATACTAACGCAGAGCGTGGCGAGAGTTACTTAATGAAAAAAAAACGACGCAGCAGCACCCCCTGCAAAAAGCCAACAGTCTGCGGTCCCTTCTCTCGCCCCTCCCCCTCCTCTCCTCACAGCTCCAGCTGCACCGTCACCCGGACATCGGTCAGCGGCAGCGAGGGAAACGTGTCCTCCGCGGGCGGGTCGCCGCCGGGAGTGCCTCCGTCGGCGCCCGTGTCGCACGGCCACGCCGACTCCGCGGCGACCTCCACCGTCGCCCCCCGGAAGCCGGCCGACCGCAGCGCGGCTTCGGCAGCCGCCGCGCCGCGCGCCAGCTCCAGGACGGCGGCGCGCAGGGCGCGGTGGCGGCCGGGGAGGCCCGCGGTCAACGCGCGGACGACCGGGACGATCGACGGCGCCACGCCGCCGTCGGGCAGGGCGTACCCCGCGGCCGTCCGCGCGCCGCGGTCCCGGTCGTTGGCGCTGGCGCCGGGGGCCGCGCGGGCGGTGGGCGAGTCCGGCGCGACGGTCAGCGCGTGCGCGACCCGAAACTCGGTCTCCCCCGCGCCGCCCGCCAGCCCCGCCTCCTGGGCGAGGTGCGTGTAGAGCAACACGGACGGTGGGCCCGCGGCGGTGCGCGGCGGGGGCGAGGGCGGCGACGCGGGCCGCGCGCGCGCGCGCGGCGGCGGCGGCGGCGGCGGCCCGCCGCTCCCGCCGCGCGCCGTCCACACGAGCACGCCGCCATCGTGGCTGGCCACATCACGCGCCCAGGCGAGCACGGTGGCGCGGGCCGGGGGGGGGGTGGGGCCCGCGGCGCCGGCGGAGCCATAGGCGCACTTCAGAAGAGCGGTGAGCGCCGCCCGCAGGCCCGGCGGCAGGCACCGGGGCAGCCCCGCGCGCAGGGCCACCGCAAAATGAGGGGTCCACTGCGTCGTCGTCGGGTGGGCGAGCTCGCGCAGGCCGTCGAGCTAAGAGGAGAGGAGACAGGGGGGTGGGCGCCGACCTTTCAACCCCTCGAACAGCCCTTCACTCCACCCCTCTCCCCTCCACCCACCGCGTAAAACTCGGCCTCGACCAGCACCTCGCGCAGCGCGCCGGCCTCGGCCGGCAGCGGCGCCGCGTCGCCGTCGCGCAGCCAGTTTAGCACGCGGCGAAAGTGGGTCGGGTCCCGGTCGATGAACAGGGCGCCGCCCTCGTCCGTGGTGGACGGGAGGTCGCCGGCGACGAGGCGGGCGAGCATGGAGGCGGGGGCCTGAAAGAGGGGGGGCGGGGTCGCTCGGCGGGGCGTGGGGTGGCTGCCGGGGGCGCGCCAGCCCGCCCGGCAATGCCAGCGGCGCCGCCACGCGCGCGGCACATCTCTCGCAAAGGCGTCGAGGACGGCGCGCACCGCACCGCGCTCCCGCGAGGCTGCTGTCGCCCGCAACCGCCCCCATGCGCCCGGCCCCGCCCGCCTCCCTCGCACCCGCTCTGTCAGCGTGGCCGCGGTCGTCGTGAAGAGCACGCCCCCCACGTTGAGCTTGACCAGGCGGGCGGGGGGTTGAGGGGGCGCGGGGGAAGCCATGGCGCCGTGCGCCAGCAGGCCGTGCGGGACCGCGGACGCAACCAGGAGCGGCGGCGGCGGCGGCGGCCGGGGCCGCGCCCGGTCGGGCGAGGGTGTCGGGAGGAAGGGAGTGTGTTGCACCGCGCGTCTGCGCGCCCGCCCCGCAACCCCTCCCTCTCTCACACGCTCTCGAGCGCCTCCCGGAACCGGGGCATCAGCGCCCGCATGGCCAGTTGAAACCCTTGGCTGGGCAGCGCGGGCGGCTCGCCGGTGGGGGGGGCGGAGGCCGCGTCGCCGCCCCACGCGTGCCCGACGGCCGCCTCGCCCGCCGCGCACGCTTCCGCCGCGGCCAGGAGCCCGCCCCGGGTGGCGCGGTAGTGCGACCGGACGAGGCCGCCAAAGCCGGCCGGCGGGCGGGCGAGCAGGGCCCTGGCCGTGCGCGCGCAGAGCAAAAACGCCGACTCGGAGTAGAGCCTCGAATTCTTGGCCCCCTCGTCCGTCCCCGCCTGCTTTTCGTACCCCGCCTCGTTGTAGTAGGGTTCCGGCACGAGGACGAGGCCTTGAACGGACACCACGACCTGGAGCAGGGTCGACCGCGCGGGGTCCCACCGCTCGTCCGCGCGCCCCGCCCACGTGCCGAGCAGGGAGAGGCACACCTTGCCGCACTCGTACAGGTTGGGGTTGACCCGCAAGCCGAACGCGTGGTAGGCGACGGCGGGCGGGGTGAGGGGGTGGTCGGGGGCGAGGTGCACGTCGAAAATGAAGATGTGCCCCGCGTACGGCGTCCCCGCCGGCCCCGCGACCGCGGCGCGCAGCGCGTCCAGCCGCCCCTCCCACCCGCGCACCCAGGCCGTGCCGGCGGGGAGGCCGGCGCGGAGCGCGTCCCACTCGCGGGCGGCGGCCTTGGTGAAGCGGCGGGGGAGCGGCGCGGTCGACGCGCGCAGCGCGGCCGCAAACGCAAAGTCGTCGGGGGGGTCGCCTTCCAGCATGTCAAAGGCGGGCCAGTCGGCGGGGGTGGGCGGGTCGGGGGAGGAGGCGGTGGCGGTGGCGGTGGCGTCGGCGTCGGCGTCGGCGTCGCCGCCCTCGCCGTCGCTCGCGAGCGACTCCGCGCTGCCGCCGCCGTCGGACGAGGCGTCGCCCTCGGTCCAGGCCATGGGCGCGGCGGGCTGCGGCGGCGGCCCGCCGTCGCCCTCCCCCACTCCGTCGTCGTCGTCGTCGCGCGACAGGGTGAACAGTTCGTCCGGCCACTCCTCGGTGGACCCACCGCCGCACCAGGCAACGGTCACGCGGCCGGACGCCAGGCCTACGACCTCGCCGACGCGCGCGCGCCAGTCGGCGCGCGCGCGCGCGTCGCCGCCGCCGCCGAGGCGGACGACCACGTCCCCGTGCGCAAACCGCCAGTCGGGGTGGGCCCGGATGCCGTACACAGAGACAGGTTCCGCAGACGCGGGGTCCGGGAGCGTCAGGCGGCGGGTGGCGGGGTCCCTCTGAAACCACGCGACGCGCGCGACGCGCGCGGTGCCGTCGGCGGAGGTGACCACCCCCGCCCGCCCCTCGCCGCGCTCGCCGTCGACGGGGGCTTCGACCACGAGGTCGTCCGGCCAAAATTCGTGGTCGTCGAGGTGGGTGATCGGGAGGAGCGACCGCGCGGGGAGGCCGGTTTGTGTCTCCCCGTCTTGCCACACGACGTCGGCGACGGTCGCCGTCGCCGTGACGAGCGCGGTGACGGGAATGGCGCCCGGTTCGGGCGCGGCCGGGTTGGGGCGGCGGCCGCCGGCGCGGCGGCCGGCGCGGCGCGGGGTCGCGGCCGCGGCGGCCGCGCGCGCGCGGCGCGGCGTCGCCGGGGCCGCGGCCGCCGGCGCCGGCGCGCCGGCCGCGGGCCACATGGCGGCCAGCCCGTTGGCTACGGTGGCCGCCCAGCCAGCGGGGCGCGCAGGAGGAGCCGGGGCAGAGGTGTCGGCGTCGGCGCCACCATCCTCCTCCTCCCCGCCCTCCTCCCCTCCAGTCCACAGCCCGCGCGTGCCCAGGTGCCAGTAGGCGGGATCAAAAAAGTGGGCGCCCACGGGCACGACGCCGTCGGGCTTCAAGACTTCCGGCGGCGGCGCGCCGGACCCCGGCGCGCCGCCGACGGGCGCGCGCCAATCGATCTCGACCTCGTCCACCCACACGCGCACCACCGTCGCGCGCAGCGACCGCAACGCGCCCCCGCCGTGCACGCGCACGCGAAAGGCGTGCAGGGCGGAGACGGAGCGCGCGACGACGCGCTGGCCGGGGTAGAACGGGCACCGGTGGTCGTCCGCGACGCAGACGTCCGCCATGGACGCGGGCGCCAGCGCGTCGCTCTCTTCCAGCGTGGGCCCGTCGGGCAGGGGGCGGACGTCGGCGACGGCGCCGTCGGCGAAGCGGAGCGTGAGCGCCGCGACGGCGAGCCCGACGCGGCCCAACCACCCATCCTTCAACACGGGTTGATCCGCGCAGAGCGGCAGCACGGGCGTCAGCGCTGTGGACGGCACGCCGCTCACAGTCTGCCCGGTCGGCAGGCGCACGGTGAGCGCGCGCCGCACCGCGACGACGACGCCCGTCCGGCCAAGCGGGGCGGCCGCCGCCGCCACCACGTCGCCCGACACCAGGCCCCGGTCCACCACGCGCAGGTCGGCGGAGTCTTCGAGCACGGGGCGCGGGGTTTCCGCGGGGGGGCGGCGGCGGGGGGCGGGCGCGGCCGCCGCGCGCGCGCGCGCGGGCGCGGTCGACTGGAGCCACGTCACCCGCGCCCCGCCCTCGGGCAGCGACCCGGCGTCCGAGTCGGTGGAGTAGTCGTCGTCCGAGGGGTCGCCCTCGGACTCGGTCTCGCCCGCGACGCGCCAGACGAGGCCTGGCGAGGCGGGAGGGAGGTGGCGGTCGTTCGGCGGCGCGCCGCGGGCCGCGTGTCGCGCGCCCGCCCCCGCCCGTCCCACGCTGCTCACCCAGGCTGCCGTCGCGGTCGTGGACGCGCTCCACGACGTCGTAGGAGCGCAGCTGCGCGGGCGCACGCCGCGGCGGCATCGGGGGGGACGCGGGCGCGGGCGGGGGCACGGGCGGGGGCGCGCGGGGGGCCGCCGCCGGGGGCGCGCGCGCGCGGGAGGGCGCGCGGCGGCGGGGCGAGGGGGAGAGTGTGGCTGCGCCGAGGCGTCGCTGCCGGAAACGAGGGCGCGCCCCACGCCCGCCGCAGCCCGCCCGCCCCCCGCCCACCCGTCGTGCGTTGCCGAGTCGACACGGGCGCGTCCCCAAACAGAAAACAGGCCCCGAAGCCGCGCGGGAGCGTCCCTCCCGCCGCGCGCTGTCGTGTTTCGCGCCGCCCGCCCCCCGATCACTCGCCACCCCCCGCCCGCCCGCGCGCGCATTCCGTCGCACACCGCTTGAGGCAGGCATCGTTCCAGGCGGGCACCTGGTGCAGCGAAGCGCACACCGCGCGCTGGCACGCCTCCCCGCACGCGTCGTCGCGGGACGCGCCGCACACGGTGACGCAGGTGTTGGGGGTGGGGTCCTGAAGGGCAGAGGAGGAGGAGTGAGGGCGGCGCGGCGGCAAACCGCCGCCGCCTCCCCCCATCAACCCGCCCCCCTCGTACCTTGCTCAGGCTGCCCATGCGGCGCAGCAAGCGCTTGGACGTGCACACGCGCTCGCACACAAAGGTGGGGTTGGCGTCGTCCGCGCCGGGCCTGGGGAGAGGGGGCGTCGGCCGATGCGCGCCGCGCCGTGGGCGCCGCCGCGGGCGCCGCCACCCCCATCCTCTGTACCTGTCGCCCGCGAAATCGTCCCCCATCTCCATCACCAGCGGCGCCGCCCGCGCGCGGTCGCCGCCGCCGCCGACGACCGCGCGCACGAGCGCGGCGGGGGCGCCGGCGACTGAGGAGAGCAAGCCCATATCGAAGAGGGAGGAAGGTGCGGCGATGCGGCGACGGGCGGGGCCGCGCGGGGCGTGGGGGTGTGGTTCTGTCTGCACGCGCCGCCGCTCGCCCGCCCCTCGCCCCTCCCGTCACCCCTTCCCAGCGATCGCCGCGAGCGCGTCCCGCCCCAGCGCCCGCTCCTCGGGCCCCGGCGCGGCCGGCCTCTGGCCGTAGTGGCGCTTGGCGGCGGGAGGCGGGGCGGCGTCGCCCTCGCCCCCCCCCTCGGTCTCCGCCGCGCGCCGTTTCGCCGCGCGCTCGCCCGCCTTGGCCGCGTCGACGCGCCCCAAGTAGAAATCGCGCTCCCGGGACGCGGCTGCGGCTTCCGTGGCGAGCACCGCTTCGCGGGCGGCGGCTTGGGCGGCGACCTCCGCGGTGAGGTCGTCCCACTTGAATTTGGGAAGATACTTGAGCGTCCACAGGTCGTGGCGGTGGGCGGACCGGGGTTTGCCGCCGATGGGGGCGCCGTTGAGGGTGGCGGCGACCTGCGCGAGGGAGTGGGCGGGGGCGTCGGTGGGGAGGCCGCGCCGTCTCTGCCCCTCCCGCCCTCTCCTCTCCACCCTCTTCCTACCTGCTTGGCGACCGCCTTGTCCTCAAACTCGACCCACCCCTCGACAAATCGCTTCCCCTTGCTCTTGCCGACCGCTTTGCGCGCGCGGCGCGTCCCCGCGTCCTCCGCCGCCAGGTACACCCGCCCCAGTTCCGCGTGGGCGGCCAGCAGGTGGCGCAGCTTTTGCGGGCGCTGGGAGGAGAGGGTGAGGGGTTGGCGGGTGGTGGGTCGCGCGCGACGGCCGACCGCCCTCCCGGCCGCTGTTCCTCGCCCGCCTTGCTCCTACCATATTGGGCGGGATGCGGCTCAAGTAGATGACTCCTGAGGGGGCGCGGGCGGGGGCGTTAGGCCGGTCTGCTGGCCGCCGCGCCTAGACGCCTCCTCGTCCCGACCTCCACCGCCCTCCTCTTCCCCCTACCTCGCTTGTCGTGCGCCGCCTGCATCTTTTTGAGCTGGCGTTTGGCCAGCTTGCCGTCCGCGCCGGTCGGCAGCGGCACCGCGGCGAGCGGCGGCGGCACCGTGGCGGCCGGAGGAGACGGCGCCTGGTCCGATGTCGACGGCTGGGACGCGGGCGACGCGCGCGCGTCGTCGGGCCGCGACATGGCGGCGCGGGGGCGGCGGAATGTGGGTGGAGCGCTGGCCAACGCCGCCGCCACTCTCTCCCACGCCAGCCAAGC
>Ga0315288_10001335_pt1 | contig 31814 bp, 22 predicted proteins | sample YL17G11_20_MG_FD_203454 | JGI IMG/M metagenome (GOLD analysis project Ga0315288, IMG submission 203454) | Sediment microbial communities from Yellowstone Lake, YNP, Wyoming, USA - YL17G11_20 | ecosystem: Environmental > Aquatic > Freshwater > Lake > Sediment | place: USA: Wyoming | collected...
TAAGATGATTTTGATGATAGACAATTATGATTCGTTCACTTACAACCTGGTGCAATATCTGGGAGAATTGGGGCAAGAGCTGCATGTCTTTCGGAATGATAAGATAACCGTTGAACAGGCGGCGGCGCTGGCGCCGGAGCGGATTGTAATTTCGCCGGGGCCGTGCACGCCGCGGGAGGCGGGCATATCTAATGACATTATCAGGCATTTTGCGGGCAAGGCGCCGATTCTCGGAGTCTGTCTGGGGCATCAGTGTATCGGGCATGTTTTCGGCGGGGAGATAATTCGCGCGCCGCGCTTGATGCACGGCAAGACTTCCATGATAGAGCACGATGGCAAGAGCATATTTGCCGGTCTGCCCAGCCCGTTTGAGGCGACGCGCTATCATTCGCTCATTGTCAATCCGGAAAATCTGCCGGACTGTTTTGAGATAAGCGCCCATGCCGACACAGGCGAAATCATGGGCCTCAGGCATAAGACGATGTGCATCGAGGGGGTGCAGTTTCATCCGGAATCCATATTAACGCGGTCGGGCAAGGATTTGTTGCGCAACTTTCTGGCTTTGCAGATTTAGCCCAAATTATTCATAGGACATTGTGAAAGTGGGGGCGGGCTTCTGCAAAGCCCGCCGGAGATAAGCGATAAGGCTTTTCAAGCGGGGTTTACAGAACCCCGCTCCCACAAAGTCAGAAATTTAATCTCGCCATAAATAAAGATTGTTGGAGGAGAAATCATGATTCAACCATTATTGGGAAAACTGACCGACAAGCAGGACTTGAGCCGCGAGGAAGCTCATGCGGCAATGCTGCAGATCATGAGCGGCGAAGTAACTCCGGCGCTGATGGCGGGGTTTCTTGTGGCGCTGCGCATGAAGGGCGAGACGGTTGAGGAAGTAACCGGATTTGCCGAAGCGATGAGGGAAAAGATGATGGTGGTTAATCCCAAATCGCGCCCGTTGGTGGACACCTGCGGCACCGGCGGAGACCGCATGAAGACCTTCAATATTTCGACGACTGCGGCTTTTGTTGCGGCCGGCGCGGGCGTGGCGATTGCGAAACACGGCAACCGCGCGGTAAGCAGCGCCTGCGGGAGCGCGGATGTTTTGGAGGCGCTGGGAATCAAGTTGACTTTGAGTCCCCAACAGATTGCGGATTGCATAGATGAAGTCGGTATTGGGTTCATGTTTGCGCCGGGATTGCATCCGGCGATGAAACATGCCGCGCCGATTCGCAAAGAGATGGGCATCCGCACCGCTTTCAATATCCTGGGGCCGCTGGCGAATCCGGCGCAGGCGGAAGCGCAGGTCTTGGGCGTGTTCTCTCCCGCGCATACGGAATTTCACGCTAATGTCTTGAGAAATCTCGGCTCGAAGAGAGCGCTGGTGGTGCATGGCATGGATGGTTTGGATGAAATAACCACAACCGGGGCGACGCAAATCAGCGAACTAGCGGACGGTGAAGTGAAGACGCGTCAAATTACTCCTGAAGATAATAAAATTCCGCGCGCAAAGCTGGAGGATTTGCGTTGTGGAAACAGCGCGCAGGATAATGCCGAGATGCTGAGGGCGGTGTTGAAAGGTGAAAAGGGGCCGAGACGAGATATCGTGTTGTTGAATGCCGCGGCGGCGTTGATTGCCGCGGAGAAAGCGGCCGATTTTGCCGATGGCATAGTCATGGCGGCGGAATCGGTGGATTCGGGGAGGGCCTTGAAGAAGCTGGAAGCTTTGAGGGAATATACGGAAAAGGCGAGCGGGTAGAAAATGAAATGGCAGGAGTAAACTCCTGCCCAACGAGTATATGAAAGATGATTCTTGACGACATACTTGCATATAAAAAGTTGGAGATTGAGGAGCTAAAGCGAAATGGAAATTTCGCGGCTCCTCCCCCACTGCCCATGGCCAAGCGCCGGGATTTTGCTGCGGCGCTGCGTTCTCCGTCAGAGGTGCGCTTGATTGCGGAGATAAAGCGCCGGTCGCCTTCGCGGGGAGATATTCGAGCAGATCTTGATGCCGCGCAAATGGCGTTGACTTATCAGCGGGGCGGGGCGGCGGCGCTTTCGGTGCTGGCGGATGAGAAATTCTTTGGAGGCAGTCTGACGGATTTATTCAAGGCGCGGGAGGTGGTGGCCTTGCCGGCGCTGCGCAAGGATTTCGTTCTCGACAAGGCGCAGATTTGGCAATCGGTAAGCGAGGATGGGCCGGACGCAATCTTGCTGATTGTGGCGGCTTTGAGTGAAGATTTATTGAAGGAACTGTTGCAGGAAGCCGCGCGTTACGGCCTTGCTTGTCTGGTGGAGGCGCATACGGAAGAGGAAGTTGATATTGCCTTGCAGGCCGGCGCGGAAATCATCGGCATAAATAATCGCGACCTCAAGACCTTTGTGGTTGATCTTAAGACCACGGAAAGATTGCGCAAGAGAATTCCGGAGGGCAAAATCATCGTGAGTGAAAGCGGGATTCATTCCCGCCAGGATGTGCTGCGTTTACGCGACATCGGGGTAAATGCTATGCTGGTTGGGGAAGCGATCTTGCAGAGCCCGAATCCGGCGGCAAAGATAGCGGAATTGTTGGGGCATTAGCGATGAATAGAATTCTTGCGCAGGGCGAAACACTGGTCAAGATTGAAGGGATCACAAATCTTGATGATGCCCTGTGCGTAGTGAAGGCCGGCGCGGATGCGATTGGCTTTGTGTTTGCAAAAAGCCCGCGGCAGGTGAGGCCCGCGCAAGTGAGAGCCATTACCGCGCAACTCCCGCCGGAATTCATTACCGTTGGGATATTTGTTAATGCCAGCCTCGATGAAGTAGTAAGCTGTGCAATAACTACGGGTATTAAGGCGATTCAATTGCATGGGGAAGAGACGGCCGAAGAAGCAAAGGAGCTCGCCCGGCAATTATCTTTGGGGGAGTTTGACGGGCAGGGCTGGCCGCGGCTGACGAAAGCCTTCCGTTTGAGAAGCGAAGAGGATTTGGCGCCACTCGGCGATTATGATGCGGCCGAGGCCTTTCTGATTGATGCTTATGTGGAGGGCAAGGCCGGAGGGACGGGAGAGAAAGCCGACTTGGGACTTGCGGTGCGAGCAAAAGAGTTCGGTAAACCAGTAGTTCTGGCGGGAGGTTTGAACCCGGAAAATGTCAGAAGCGCCATTATGCAAGTGAGGCCGTTTGGGGTGGATGTAAGCAGCGGGGTAGAGGCCGCGCCCGGCAAGAAGGACGTTGCAAAGATTAAGGAATTTATTCGACAAGTGCGAGAGGCATAAAGGCTATGACCGAAAAATCATTGGGGCCGCTGCCGGATGCAGGCGGACATTTTGGTAAATTCGGCGGGATCTTCGTTCCGGAAACATTGATGACCCCGCTCATCGAAGTGGCGGATGAATATGAAAAGGCCAGGAAAGACAAGGAATTTCAACAGGAACTATCCTATTATCTGCGGGAATATGCCGGCCGGCCGACGCCGCTCACATTTTGCCGGCGAATGAGCGAGACCTTTGGCGCGAAGATTTATTTGAAGCGGGAGGATCTGGCGCATACCGGTTCGCACAAGATCAATAACTGTCTGGGGCAGGGGCTGCTGGCAAAGCGCATGGGGCGCAAGAAGGTGATGGCGGAGACCGGCGCGGGGCAGCACGGGGTGGCGACAGCCACGGTGGCGGCGCTGCTGGGAATGGAATGTGATGTTTATATGGGCGAGGAAGACACCCAACGGCAGGCGTTGAATGTCTTTCGCATGAGACTCCTCGGTTCAAAAGTAATTCCTATAACTTCCGGCACGCGCACTTTGAAAGACGCCATTAATGAAGCCTTTCGGGTGTGGATGGAGACTGCGGAGACCACTTATTATCTTTTTGGCACGGCCGCGGGGCCGCATCCTTATCCCGCCATGGTGCGGGATTTTCAGTCTATTATCGGCAAAGAAGCCCGCGCACAAATTATGGAACTGGAAAAGCGTTTGCCGGATTGCGTGATGGCCTGCGTGGGCGGGGGCAGCAATGCGATTGGCATATTTCACGAATTCCTGCAAGATGATGTCCGTTTGATTGGCGTGGAGGCGGCCGGAAGAGGGCTTATCTCCGGCGAGCATGCCGCATCGCTGGTGGCGGGAACGACGGGAGTGCTGCATGGCGCGGCTTCTTCGATATTGCAGACGAAAGAGGGGCAGATTCGGGCGACTCATTCCGTGGCTGCGGGCTTGGATTATCCCGGGGTGGGACCGGAGCACGCCCACTTGAAGGCGGTAGGACGCGCGGAATATATTGCCGTCACGGACGACGAGGCGCTGGAGGCATTTCAAACGCTCTCTCGCCTGGAAGGTATCATGCCTGCGCTGGAAAGCGCCCACGCCGTCGCGGGAGCGATGAAAATCGCGCGGGAGAAACAGGCGGATTTGATAATCATCAATCTTTCCGGCCGCGGCGATAAGGATGTGCAGCAGGTGCAGGAGATATTGGGCAAAAGAAAGTAGATCATATGCTGGCGAAACGCATCATCCCCTGTCTGGATGTGCATGCGGGGCGAGTGGTAAAAGGAACGAAGTTCGTTAATCTGCAGGACGCGGGCGATCCGGTGGAGCTGGCGGCGGAATACAATCGCCAGGGCGCGGATGAACTCGTCTTTCTCGACATTACGGCCTCGCACGAGAAGCGCAATATCATGCTGGAGGTTGCCCGGCGCACAGCCGAGCAAGTCTTCATACCCTATACGGTAGGCGGCGGGATCCGCACCTTAGGCGATATTCGCGAGCTGCTCAAAACCGGAGCGGACAAGGTTTCTCTCAATACCGCGGCGATTTTGAGGCCCAGCATTGTAAAAGAAAGCGCGGAAAAATTCGGCAGCCAGTGCATAGTGGTGGCGATTGACGCCAAGCGGAGAAGGTCGCGCGTGCCCATTGATCCGTTGGAAGAGCCCAAGCCGTCGTGGGAGGTCTATACCCATGGGGGCCGCAATCCCACCGGCCTGGATACGGTGGAATGGGCACAGCAGGTGGAGCAATTGGGCGCGGGGGAAATATTATTGACCAGCATGGATGCCGATGGCACGCGCGCCGGCTATGACATAGCATTGACGCGCGCGGTGGCCCAGGCGGTGCGCATACCGGTAATTGCTTCCGGCGGGGCGGGCAATCCGGAGCATATCTATGATGCGCTTACCCAAGGGCAGGCCGAGGCCGCGCTGATTGCCTCCATCACCCATTATGGCATGATGAACATCGCGGAAATAAAGTCTTATCTCGTTGAACGCGGGGTATCGGTGCGCATGCCGCCGGCTTGATAGCAATATTTTCAGCGCGGGCTTTCCAGGTCAGCCGGTCAATATTCCAATGCCTTCATTCGCCGTAATTAAATATTTGTAAAATTATCTCTATTTCTTTAGATTTTTCCGTAACTAATTGAATTGCGGAGGGTCTAAATACATTGCATTGTAATTGCAGCAGGATCGCCAAATCCTAGTGAGATTTCCGCCTGACGACTGCTTGGCGAACGTTTAAAGCTGCCTGTTGCCAAGTTAAAGTTATCTGTCAAATTATCAAACTACTAGAATTGCCGGGATTTGATGTAATGGCGAAAGCAATAAGATTGGCAATAAAGGCCGGCCAACATAGTCGTCAGGGATGCCCCGTTTGTGTAGATTTACCCCTAAAGGTTGAGGAATCCAACAGCATCGTTCTCCGGAATGACAAAGGTCAGGAGATTTTCGCGCAAATAGTGCACAGGGGGGATTGCGGCTGCCGCATTGCCTGGATACTCGATAAGCTGGCGGCACACAGCGAAAGGGAATATGCGCTGGAAATCTCGAAAGGCGCTGAAGCTGAGCGAGTGCAAGTTAAAGATAATAAGCATGGCGCGGTAGAAGTATTGATTGACGGAGAACTTCTTACCACCTATCGCTATCTCGGAAATCCGGCGCGCCCCTGCTTTTTCCCGGTTTTGGGTCCCGATAAGGCGCGCGTAACGCGCTCCTGGCCTCTCAGTGATGACATTGCCGGAGAAAGCCGCGATCATCCTCACCATCGCTCCCTGTGGGTGGCGCATGGGAGTGTCAATGGGGTGGACAACTGGAGCGAGGATCCCGGACATGGTTATCAACTGCATCGCGCTTTCACGCGCCTGGAAAGCGGTCCCGTGCTGGGCATAATGGAGGCGAAGAACGACTGGACTGACTCCGATAGGAAAAAGATCTGCGAAGAGACACGCAGGCTCACGGTCTATCATCAAGCGGAGGGCCGCCGCCTGTTTGATTTTGAAGTAACCTTTTTTGCGAGCGAGGGCGCGGTGAAATTCGGCGACACGAAAGAGGGCGGCATTATCGCACTGCGGGTAGCGACCGGCATGGAGGCCGGCAGCATAACCAACTCCTATGGAGCATTAACTGAGGAGGAGTGCTGGGGCCGAAGGGCGCAGTGGTGTGATTACAGCGGCCCGGTGGACGGCAAGGTGGCAGGCATCTCCATTATGGATAATTTTGGCAATTTTCGCTTTCCCACTTATTGGCATGTGCGAAAATATGGCATGTATACTACAAATCCCTTTGGATTGCATGATTATTCCAATGATCCGACGGTTGACGGCAGTCATATGCTCCCCGCCGGTCAGGTGCTGCGGTTCAAATATCGGGTTTATATTCATCGCGGCAATGCCCTGCAGGCGCAGACCGCTGAACGCTATCATGATTTTGTAAATCCACCGCAAGTGGAGGTAGTTGCCGATTAATGTTATACTAATTTATTCCGGTTTCAGGTAGGAAAGGCCGCCTTCTACCGTTTAGAACCATTCTCCTTCTCTTTTTGGCCCCTGCTTTTCCTCATGAAGCACCAGCCGAAGCTATTCATGCAATTTCCAATTGCACAAGCTTACTGGGGCAATATTTTTTTACGCTCTGTTGTTTGAGGAATTCTACATTTAGTAGTCGAACATCTGTTGCAATCCTTTATTTCCTCCCATGAGGACAAAGAGAAAAGGAAGGGGTAGTTCTGTGCCAAAAAGTTTAAGGCTTCTGTTACATTCGGAGAAGCGACTTGGATTAGTTGTCTTGCTGGCCGCCGCGATGTTCGTTGGCGGGCTGGCTCCTGTGGCCGCCCTCACGGCCGCGGCAACCGTGATAGATAATTATTCTACACTACGCTGTTCGACGATATCTTTGAATTCCAATGTAGTTAGAATCACTGTGGCACAAATAGCCGGGGCAACAATTTCTCCGGCCACGTCCTCTCTAAGCGGGCCGCAAGGAACGGCGCTCTACTTTCCTGCCGCCCTGACAAATAGCGGGAATGGAGCGGACTCCTTCAGCCTTTCTGTCAGCTCTCAAAGCGGCTGGCCGGTCAGCCTATATCGGGATGACAATGGCGATGGAATCCATCAGGCCACCGAGCAGGCGGTTATTTCCGGCAGCGGAAGTTTGACCGCGGGAAAAAGCTATCGTTGCTTTGCTGCAGTTACCGTTCCATCAACTGCTATCAGTGGTGCGAAGGATACCCTTACTCTCACGGCGCGCTCCAGCTTTAATGCCGCAATCACGGCGTGCGCGACTTTCACTACCAATGTTCAAACAATGCTTTCGGTGGGGCTTGCTCCAACGCAAGCGCTGGTAACAACGGCCGTCGGAACTAAGGCCTATGTCGGTATCTCCGTAACTAACCTGGGCAACATCCAGGATAGCATCAGTTTTTCAACTACTTGTGACAAAGGTTGGGGAACTGCCATTATTGCCGACACAAACCAGGATGGAATTCACCAGACTACTGAGACCACCAGATTGACTTCCCTGGGCCCATTGGTTCCAAACGAAAGCCGGCGCACCTTTGTGGAAGTACAGGTTCCAAGCGGGCTAACCGCCGACACACAAGGAAATGTCGTTCTCACGGCCACATCTTTGCGGGACTCAGCAAAGATCGCGCGGGGCGCCTATGGCGTTATCGGGAAAGTTACAACCGCCGGAGATATTGATGGAGATGGCAGCATTACCGCGAATGATGTTAAGAATGCGGTTCAAATGGCTATCGGCGCGGGAACCTGGAGTTCCGCGCAGTTGTTAAGGGCCGATGTCAATAGTGATGGCGATGTGAATGTATTAGATGTAATGCGCATACTCAACTTATCCAAAGGATCGGCAGTCGTGGGACCAAATCCTTCGACGGGACGACAGCTTGCACTTCCCAATATAGAGTCTCCTTCGGGCATTACCAGAATGGTGTATTTGAGTGTTAATGAAGGTACGCAAGTCAGCGGGATTGAGGCCGTGGTATTGTTTGACAGCCGCTTGATGAGTGTATCCAGGATTACACCGGGAGCATTGATGGGCGCGGGCTCCGACTGGCAGATCAGCTATACAACGACGCCGGGAGTGGTGCATATACTCGCTTACAACTCGGCCGGAGGCAGTTTGGCTGCGGGCAGCGGCAACGCCCTTAATATCGAGATGAATATGGCCTCAACGGCCCCGTTGGGAGCGGCTTCACCGCTCGCCTGGGCAAAATCGGTTGCGGCCAATTCCTCGGGTGCGGCCTTCTCTCCCATCCAGACCGGGGATGGCGCGTTGACGATACAGCCGCCGGCTTCACTTGCCGTTACGGCCGGCGCGGGCACAAGGCCGATTGCAGGGGCGCAAGTGGAGGCCTGGCTGGAGGGATTACTGGTGGCGAGCGGCCTTACCGACAGCGCCGGCTATCTGCGATTCTATCGTCTCGCCTCCGGGATATATGAGATGCGCATTAGCGCGCCCGGATATTACAAAGAGTCGCTGCAAAACATTTCCGCGGGCGAGAACCAGATTGTCAACCTGGGATTCAGTCTTGTCGCCAATACTCTGGCCAATTCCGGCGCCCTGGAAGGAACCGTAACGAATTTATCAGGACTGCCATTAAACTTGGCGAAAGTAATCCTCTATCAGAACGGCCTGCTGGTCGCCGCTACATATACGAACAGTCAGGGCTATTTCTGCAGGCCTCTTTTGATTCCCGGCGTTTACACAGTAACGGTGCAATTGAGTGCTTATATGACGGCCGGCACCACGGCGTTGGTGAAGGCCAATGAGATGCTCTCTAAGCGCTTTCAGCTTCAGAACGCAATCCGCTAAAGTGCGCGGCGTCAGCTCTATATAATATAGCTGCGATAATTTTTCGCTTGCCTCCTCTTGACAAGCGGCCTCTTGCGCGACTTCCAAACTCCCTAAAATATGTTGATTTTCCTCGCAACACCTCCATTCCATTCTCAAGATTCCTCCCGTGAAATAACGTAGGCCGATTCAATATGTGATTATGCGCGGCCGCTCGCCACAAGCGGGGCTGGAATATGGAAAAAAACTATAGGGTGATTTTCAATAGCGATGGTTATTTGCCTGTTGAAAATCATCTTTTAGCCGGTTGCAGTATTACCGACTGACTGAGTAGGGCCCTGCCAAGGTTGTGTGTGGCAGGCTGCCGTGCGATTGAGACTTGTTCCGCCGAGGTATTCCCCACCTTCGGCGTATCGAGCGTCCCGCGCGCAGTCTGGCGTGAGGACGCTTATTTTATGGCCTGCGGTTTGAGTTAAAGGTTTCTCCGCCTCGACGCGGAGGCCGCAGAAGAGGAGTATTCATTGTTAAGGGATTATTTTCGCCTTCAGCACTCTCTCCCCATAGCGATGCGCCGTGGGTTGATAATATTGTCGGTATTATTCCTGTTAATCTGCTGCTATGCCACTGCTGCGGCTATCACTCCGGCCGGGACGGCAATAGATAATTATGCCACATTGCAATATGCCGACACGCCATTGAATTCCAATGTTGTACGTATAACCGTGGCCCAGGCCGCAGGAATAATGCTGGCTTCGGAAACGACCACGCTGGCCGGGCCGCAAGGAAAAACGCTTTACTTTCCCATCTCACTGACAAATACCGGCAATGGTTCGGATTCTTTCAGCCTGACCGCGACAGCTCAGAGTGGCTGGCCGGTTAGTATAATTCGAGACGACAATAGCGACGGCATTCACCAGAACGGCGAACAGACGAGCATGGCAGACAGCGGCAGTGTTCTCTCGGAAGGACAAGCTCGCTTTTTTGCCGCGATAACGATTCCCGCCGGCGCTTCCAATGGTACTCAAAGCGCTTTGACCGTTGCCGCGCGTTCTGTTTTTGATACAGCAGTCAGCGCCGGCGCAAGTTTCAGTGCCGTTGCGCAAACCACCATTGCCATAGGTCTCAGCCCTACTCAGGGATTGGTAACGGCCTCCACGGGCAGCAAAGCCTATGTCAGCATCTTTGTTACCAATCTGGGCAATATCCAGGACAGTTTCACCCTCTCGGCCGCATGCGACAACGGCTGGGGCACTGCTATCATTGACGACACTAACCAGGATGGTATTCATCAAAGCACGGAGACCACTATATTGACTGCCAGCGGGCCTTTAGCGCCCAATGCGCAAAAGCGCTGCTTTATTGAAACCCAAGTGCCGGACGGGCTTTCTGCAGAGACGCAGGGGAATGTGCAACTGACAGTGGCCTCCGCGCAGGACGCCACCAAGACGGCGCAGGGCGCTTACACGGTTGTCGGCAAAGTTTTGGCGGCAGGTGATCTTGATGGAGACGGCAGCATCACGGCGCAAGACGTGCAGACGGCCGCGCAAATGGCGGTTGGCGGCGGCGAATGGAGCGCGGCCCAACTTTTAAGGGCGGACACCAACGGCGATGGCGTTGTAGATATAGCGGATGTTATCCGCATCCAAAACCTGTCAAACGGCCAACCAATCTTGAGCTTGGATGTGGTAAGCGGCGGCCGCCAACTCAGCCTGCCTAATGTCATGGCAACGGCCGGCGCCACCAAGATGATAAGTCTGGATATTGATCAAGGCGCGTCGGTATCCGGGATTCAGGCAACCATATTGACGGACGGCAGCCTGCTCAATGCATTGGAAGTTGTTCCGGACGCTTTAATGGGCACAGGAGCAAATTGGCAGATAATTTATGCGACCGCGCCCGGGGAAGTGCACCTGCTCGCCTATAATACTGCCGGCGGCAGCCTGGCGGCAGGCAGCGGCGGCGCGTTGCGCATTAATATGGCGGTGGCGGCGGCGGCGCTGCCGGGAGACGCCGCGCCCCTGGTATGGGCGGAGGCAAAATTATCCGATCCCTCCGGAACGGCCATTGCTCCTGTTGCAATTATAGATGGCGCGCTGGCGGTAGAAGCGGGCTGGCCCCTCGCCGTTAAGGTTACAGACAGCACCGGAACGACGCCGATTGTCGGCGCGCTGGTTGAAGCCTGGCAGAATGGCGCCTTAATAGCAAGCGCAATATCCGACAGTTCCGGCAATGCCAGCCTCTATCCGCTCGCTGACGGCGTTTACGATGTCCGGGTAAGCGCGGCCGGATATTACACAGAAACATATACCTCAGTTGCCGTCGGTGAAGGACAGAATGCCAGTATAGGTTTCAGCTTGCTTGCCAATGCTAAAGCGAACACAGGCGCGATAGAGGGCATCGTAGTGAATTCGGCCGGCACGCCGTTGAAGCGGGCAAAGGTCAGCCTCTCCTTGACTGGCAGAAAAACGGTTTCTATCTATACCAACAGCGCAGGTTATTATTGCAAGGTTCAGCTCAGTCCAGGCAGCTATACGGTTACCGCGCAGCTAAGTTCCTATGCAACGGCCACGGCGATGGTAGATGTAAAGGCAAACGAGCTTTGTGAATCGAGCTTCCTCCTTGCAAGCAGTGGCCCCGCGAGGACGCTGACGCGTAATCGCAATCTGTTTTCGCATAGCAGATGATGGAAGATTTCAATGCTATTTCATGACCCCTCCGAAAAAGAGGGGCTATGAAATGCGCTCTAGTGGTTGCGCCGTTGATTAGAGGGCGGTATTTGCAGCAACAGGCGATATTTTGCCACAGTACGGCGGGCTAAACGATAGCCCCGCGTCTCAAGTATCTGCTGAATTTCCTTATCGGTGAGGGGCTTGTGTTTGCCTTCCCGCCGCACCAGATCTCGAATGATGCTTTTGGGCCCGGCGCCCGGGGCAAAGAAACGATTGAAGGGCACCAATTGCTTGCAAGGCAAAAGCACGAATTTGTCCGCCACGGCGCGGCTGATGGTGGATTCATGCTTGTCGAGCAAGGCGGCGACCTTTGAGCGGGTCAAAGCGCGCAGGTTTTCCTCCATACCGGTATCCAGATAACCGCGCTGCAGATTAACCACACATTCGGTAACATCCTGCAAAGTCTTGCGTCGTATTTTCAGACAAGCCAGAAAGAAACAGGCTCTCCGCAAAGATTCCAGCGCATGGACGGAGCGGCTGGAGGGATTGCCCTTGCCGGAAAGGGCCCGCCGCAATCGCAGGAAGGAATCGCTCACGCGCAGTTCGGATTCATAGGATTCCACCACCTCGACGCGGTAGCCGTCCTTTTCTCGATGGATGATGACATCGGGCCAGCTTATGCCTTGCGGGGTGGCAAGCTGCTGGAGACCGGAGAACGCATTTGCCGGATAGGGATTCAAGTTCTCCCGAATAAACTCTACCGATTTTCGCACTTCTTCCAGAGAGCAGCCTAAAATTCGAGCAATCCTCTGGTAGCGGCGATAGGCCAGATCTTCCCAGCAAGTGGCGATGAGTCTCTCCGCCCACGGGTCAATCTTGTGATCCTGAGATAGAAATCTGATTTGAGAAAGCAGGGCTTCCTGGGGGCTGCGAGAACCTACTCCCAACGGCTCCAATCCCTGTAAAGCGGTCAATATCGCCTCCAAGCGTTCCAGTGGGACATTAAGATCCGTGGAGATTTCCTCCAGCTCACATTCCAGCAGGCCCTTCTCACCGATGTTGGCAATCAGATAATCGGCAATCTGGTGATCGGCCTTCGGAAGGGCTTCATGCGCCTGCGCGCGCAAATGCTCCGCCAGTGAGACGGGCGAGGCGGTTTCACCTATTTCGCTCTGCCCGCTAAGGCTCTTATCCGATTTCTGCCCAATATGGGCCGGAAGAAACTGTTCGCCGCCATCCCCGCCATTGTTCGGCGCGCTCAGCGCTCCCGAACAGAAGCGACACTCACCTTTATGCAAGGGCGTTCCGCAAGAGGGACACAACAGATCCGTGGCGAGTTCCAGCGCCGGATTTGAGGCGAGCTCTTCCTGAATCAACTGGCGTAAACCGGCGGCGCCCTTTTGCAGGATATGCGTGGCGGCAATCAGCCGAAAATCGGCCTTCTGCCTGATGGTCTGTCTTATCGTCTGGCTTTGTCTCATATCAGTCTTCCGCGGCCGCTTTCCCGGATCGTCGGAGGAGAGAGAGCAGGCTTCCATAGTGCCGCTTTTGCGCCTCTGTAGCGGGCTCCATGCGCACCCCCATCAGATAACCCTGGCCGCCGCCGGAAGGTCTTTTCCAGGCAATGCCGCCTTTTAGGAGAATCGGCAAGCCGGCCTCCGGGAGCAGGCGAAAATACAGCTTTTGCGCGGTTGGCAAGGGAAGCGAGAAAGAGACGCCCAATCCGCCTTGACTTAGATTGCGCGTCCTGCCAACCAGCGATGAGCCCTCCAAGCTTGCACAAACGACCGGCATCTGCTTTTCCAGACGAGAGGAATGACGGCGCTGCAAGATAGCTCCTTTGGGAGCGCATTTCAGCATCATCTGCGTGCCGGTGTCGCCGGCCGACCATCCTGCCACCTCGGCCTCCAATTCAGCCCACCCTTCGGGGAGGGAGAAGCCCAGCATTACCTTGCTTCCCGGGCGAAGGAAGAAGGATTTTTGGTTTATTGCCATACCCTCCACAACGACAAATTCCCGAGCGGCCGCGACCAGCCGGCAGGAATAGCGATTGCAACAATTGCCCTGGGTGGCTTCTACATTCAATTGTCCGGGCATCCTGGATAGCAGATGCTCGCGAGTTCTTTTCGGCATTGATCCTGTCTGTCGCAGCATATAAAATTGCACGAATAGCCGCCGCATTCAGCTTCAGCTTGTTTCTACTGTTTTCAAATACTCTTTGTAGCAAGAAGTGTGCCATTTTTACATACACCGTTAGCTTCAACAGACAATTGGCAATTTATGGGATTGCCTGGCCGCCCGATTTATCCTCTTTCCAAGGGATGGGGCTGAACTGCAGGCTCGCATGAGGGGAAAAGTGCGGAGGCTTTTCTTTTCCCTTTACTGAGCGATGCCGGCAAAAACGAAGGCTCCAAGAGCGTGGCTTCCGGAGGCGACATGACCACGGCATGCTCGATGGCATTTTCCAATTCTCTGATATTCCCATACCAGTGATGAGTGGAAAGGACCCGTATAGCCGAAGGCGCGATCTGCGCCAGATGCTTGCCATTTTCCCGGTTAAATTTTGCCAGAAAATGATTAGCCAGAAGGAGTATATCTTCTTTTCTCTTTCTCAACGGAGGGAGATGAATTTCTATCACGCGCAGACGATAATACAGGTCTTCCCGGAATTGCCCCTTCCGCACGGCATCGTCAAGGTCGCGATTGGTAGCCGCCAACATTCTAACATCCACTTTAATAGAGCGCGTGCCGCCAATGCGTTCGAATTCTCTTTCCTGTAGAACGCGCAGCAGTTTGACCTGCAGGTCGAGAGGAAGCTCGCCAATCTCATCCAAAAATAAGGTGCCACCGTCGGCCAATTCAAAACGGCCCGGTCTTTGCGCCACGGCGCCGGTGAAAGCGCCCTTTTCATGACCAAAAAGTTCGCTTTCCAGCAAGTCCCGCGGCAGCGCGGCGCAGGCCACGGCAATAAACGGTTTGCCTTGCCGACTGCTGTTTGCGTGAATGGCTCGGGCTACCAGTTCCTTGCCGGTGCCGCTCTCTCCGCAAAGCAGGACGGTTGCCCGGCTGGGGGCAACGCGCGCAATCACCTGGATGATTTCCTCTTTCCAACGGCCCTGGCCCACGATATTGTTGAGGCGCGAGGGCTTCTTGCTGCGCGCGGAAACGGCCGGAGGCTCCTTATCGAGGGCGCGCAACTCCAGGGCGTTCGCCATAATCTTGCGCAACTCATTCAACTCAAAAGGCTTGGGCAAATAATCGCATGCGCCCAGCTTCATGGCCTCCACGGCGGTGCGGATGGTGCCATACCCGCTCATTAAGATGACCGGAAGCAGCGGGTCAAGCCTTCTCACGCCGCGCAATAGTTCCACCCCGTTGATGTCGCCCAAAACCACATCGCTGAGAAGCAGGTCAATCTTCTGCTTCTTTATCATGCCGAGGGCTTCGCCTCCGCTTTCGCTCACGAAAACCTCATGGCCTTCTTTGGCAATCGCGGCGGAGAGAATGTCTCTCAATTCCCTCTCGTCTTCGACTAAAAGTATCCTGGATGACTGCCCCATAATTAATCTTCACATTTCTCAAAGAAGGGAAGCAGCAGTTTAACTCTAGTTCCCTTATTCAGCAGGCTGGTAATGGCAAGGTTGCCGCCATGGGCTTCGACGATCTTCTTGGCAATACAGAAGCCCAAACCGGTGCCGCCGGACTTGGTGGAAAAGAAAGGGACGCCAATCTTGGTAAGATGCTTGCGCGGGATCCCTTTTCCCGTATCCCGGACGGTAATTGCGATATGTTTTGCGGCGCTATCTCTCGAATTATCGAGGCCGGCCGTTAGGCTCACCTTTCCGCCTCGCCCGGTCGCTTCCAGCGAGTTCTTGCCCAAATTTAACAAGGCCTGCAACAGGGCCTCGGCATCCCCTAAAAAGGCCGGCGCCGCGCCTTTGACTCTATATTCCAGATTTACCCCTCTTATTGAAGCCTCTCCTTCCAATAAACTGTAACATCTGCTCAATAAATCTTCCAAAGATACGGGCAAAAACTGCATCCTGGGAGGGCGGGCAAACTGGAGGAAATCGCTGACCAGCCTTTCCAGTCGCAGGGCCTCCCGGCTGATGACCCCCGCATAGCGGGTAACCTGACCGTTGCCGGCATGCTCTTCTATCAGCAACTGGGCGGCGCATCTTACCGCGCTCAAAGGATTACGGATTTCATGCGCGACCGAAGCGGCCAACTGTCCCAGGCCGGCCAAATGCTCGATCTCCTGGGTAGCGTCTTCGAGGCGACGACGTTCCGTTATATCCTGGAGGCTCAGGGCCCATCTTTCAGGCTTGGCGGCGGCGCCGCGCAAAGGGAGGAAATCTGCTTGAAGAGTATGCTTTTTCTTGTTTATGGCGAGTTCAAATTGCCAACCTTTGGCCGGCTTCCCCGTCTCAATAGCCGACTGGAACAAGGGGACTAAACCGGCCAGCCCGGGCGCCTGGTATTTGCGGGCAAGCCGTTTGAGGACCGCGCTGATGGGAGTTCCCACGATCCCTTCCGCGGGCAAGGAGAGGGTGCTTTGGGCGCCATTGCTCCAAGAGCGGATGATGCCGGCATTGTCTATCTCTGCAATGGCGCAGGGCAAGCTTTCCAGCAGGCTTTGTGGATCAGATAAATAAGTTTCTTTTCTCCGGCCTGGAGATTTAGCTCCGGAGGCAAGTCGCTTGCGCGTATCGTTCGCGGCGCTTTTAGTCACAGCATCCTCTTTAGATAAATCAGTCAACTACGGTTCCCGGGCGACTTTACGACTTGCGATCCTCCTTGTTCAAGCATCTTTTTTGACGAATCATTAAAGATGATTTTCCCACTGGAACAACAGAAGGTTTCTATGCTATCGCAAAGCTTTATCTAAGCTGTCTTCGGTCAACTCGATAAGTTGCCGAGCCGATTATCCACAAATTATAACAAAATTGTGGCACGCTTATTGCGATTGCGTAGAGACGAAAAAGCTACAACGAGTGGTATTGGAATGAAAACTACGTAGTTGCGGCAATAAGAGCTAGAAATACAATCCCAATAGAGCAATTTATAGAACAAGTACGCCCAGGACTCGGTTCCTATAAAAGCAATTTAGCACTTTGTAAATCATTTGTCAACGCCGGATTGTAATATTTACCATACAGCCTGCTGGGAATATTGGTTAAAAAATGTCAGCATTTCCAAATGATCCTGGCATGATTCTTGCGATTTCAGCATACAATTGTTTGCTGAGATAAAAAATATGCGCTATATGGCAAAAGTGTGGTGTATCGCAGGGTAACAGCTTTGGAGGAAACGCTCGGCAATCGCTTCCGCCTCTTTCGCATTCTTCTGAATGGGCAGCACCAGCCTCAATAAAGCGCCGCTCGGCCGCTTTCCAGACAGGCGCGCGAGCAGGAATTTTGCCTGAAAGGTCGCCCAACTGGCGGTGTTGCTTCCCGGGGAGAGGAAGGAATACAGCACCAGGGTTTTCTGCTCGCCCTTTTGCAGCAGCAGGCGGTTCATCTCCAATCCGCCCCGGCTGAATTTGCCTTGCTTATCTATTAATATTTTTCCTTTTGCAATAATATTCCAACCGCCTCCCAGAAAGCAAAAGGCCGGAGAGTGGATATTGGATTTATTGTGCCCGTAAATAATAGTAAGGTTGACCATATTGCCGGCGGAATCCTGATAATCCCGCACCAGGTAGGCTTCCGGACGAAGCATCTCCAGGCTTTCCCGGTCGAGGCTGAAATCCTTTCCCTTCCAGTCAGCAAAGACCAGGGGCACGGCCGCGGCCTTGGGAATGTGCGGAGTTGCTTCACCCTTGTTGGAGCGCTCCACCAAAAAGATGCCGCACTGCGCCGCCGCCAAAAAGAGCATCAGCAGAAAATAGTTTGGCCTAACGAGCCGGTTAATGGGCTGCCCCATGCTAAAAATCCTCCCTAATCTGCTTCATCCCCAAGAGTCTGGCCGCCGCCATTAATAAAAGAAAGGTTATGAGAAATACTGCAAAACCGAAGAAGCTGTGATAAAAGTTTTTTGCCATCTCAGGCCCCCATCTGGCCGCTAATAGAAGTGTTATAACTATGCGGATCGAGTTGCCGATCAAGGCCAGCGGTGGAACCAACAGAAACAACAGCATGCGCCGGCCAAAACTGCCTTTCAGAAGATAGGCGTAAAGCGCCCCCAGCGCGGAGAGTGCGGCCAGCGAGCGGATGCCGCTGCAAGGCGCGGCCACCGCAAAGGTATAGTTGTAGATCTGGATATTAACGCCTTCACGCTCAACTTGGATACCCAGAAGGCCTATGATTGTGGTCGCCATTTTCGTTGAGGTTAGCTGCAAGGGAAAGGTCAGGGTTTCGACTAAGAGTCCCGGCCAGGGGATAATGAAAAAGAGGAAGCCATAGGCGAAGGAAAGTTCCTGCATTACTTTGCTTCCCCAGATGTGCCACACAAGACCACCCAGGACAATGAGCAGTGAAAGTGCCGACAATGATTTAACTTCGGAGGCCGCCGCGATAGGCAGCAACATCGCGCCTGCGAGCACCATCAGCAGGGCCGCGCGGTGCGTCCTTTTCTCAATTTCCCCAAGCCGTTTGCGCCTTCTCCACACCAAAAAAGCCACGATGAGCGGCACCAGCAGGCCATGCGAGCTGTTGGAATCGGCCCACAATTCTTTAAACAGGTCGGCCAGCACAGGCGCATAAATATAGGCCAGCAGCGCCAACAGCAGCGCCGGGCCAAAATAGCCGCAAAGCTGCGCGCGCCTGGTATTCGATGCGTCAGGCGGCCCAACTGATGAAACTGGCTGAGAACTCTCGCTCACACAATGCTCCCGTTTGGCGCGCCCCATAAAACCGAGCGCAGGATTAATGTTTATGTGCTTCCGGGATAATTCCTTGCAAGATTCGTGCCATAAATCGGCGATCTTTCAAATAGCTGGCACAATTCTTGCATAACTATTAAGCGTAGGTCAAAGAGTCAAAGCCTTTTTGATGGGGAAATAAGGGAAATATTCATGTCCTTAGAACAACTTAAACAGAGCCGGCTGGAACCTTTTGCAAAACAGATTGTCTTAAATATGGCCTGGATTGCGCCTTGTCTGATAATTATGGCGCTGCTCTTCCACCATAACTTTACCGGCCTGTATCGCGCCGATGCCATTGATGCGGCGCAAGTCGGCCGCCAGATAAGCGAAGGGCACGGATTTTCAACGGATTTCATTCGTCCCATTGCTATAAAATATCAACTGCCCGGAGGCCGCTTCCCGGAATTGTATCAGGCGCCGTTGTATCCTCTCGTGCTGGGTTTGCTATTTTCTTTCCTGCCGGCCACGGATCGCACCGTGGCGCTGGTCTCCAGTGCCTTCTTCCTGCTTACTATAGGATTGGTATTTTTGCTGGCCAAGCCCCTGTTCGGGAGGCGCGTCGCCGCGCTTTGCGCGCTGCTATTAGGCCTGAACTTCGCGCTCTGGTCTTTGGCGCTTTCAGGCGCCTCCACCGCCCTCTGGATCTTCCTTACCACTTTGCTTTTGCTGGTTTTTAATCGCCATCGCGGAAATTTGCGCGCTTCCTTCGGTTGCGGCCTGCTTTTCGGGCTGAGTTTGCTTACCGAATATACAACCCTATTCCTGTTGTTGCCTTTCCTGTGGCTGGCCTATCGTCTGGGACGAGAGCGTAAATGGCTGCATCCCGTATTATTTTTCGCGGGCTGTCTGCTGATTTTCGCGCCCTGGGGAATACGCAATTATCTCTTGACCGGCTCGCCCCTATTCACCTTGCGAGCCTATTCCCTTGCCATGTTCATGGCGCCGGTGCCCGGGTTCACTCCCACCTATCCCAACTATAGCATCTTGCGTGAGATCGGGCTGGCGGATGGCAGCCTGTTGGGCTTTTTGCTGGCGCATCCGCGCGAAATGGGAATAAAATTTCTTTCCGGCATGCTCTCGCTCTATAACGGCATCCCCGTGCTCTTCGGGATCTATGCGCTGCCCTTTTTTATTGCCGGCATGTTGCAGCGCACGGAGGAGGCCCGCCTGCGAATGATGAAAGGCGCGACCTATCTGCTCTTGGCATTTCTCATCATCGGCGCGGCGCTTATGACGGGCGCCTATGAATTACTTTCCCCGCTGGCGCCGATGGTCGTGATTCTCTCCGGCGCAGTCTTCTGGAATATGCTGCAGAGCAGAAACTTCGCGCCTAGAGCAAGAAGCGTGGCTGTGGGTGTGCTGCTGGTGGCGGCGGCAATACCGGCCATCGCCAGTTTGCTGACGCCGACTCCACCGCGGGAATTCACGGAGGTTAGCCTGCAGCAGCTTGACCGCGCGCTCCCCGCCACGGCGATAGTCGCCTCCGATGCTCCCTGGGATGTCGCCTGGTATGGCCACAGAACCTCCATCTGGCTGCCGAATACCGCGAATCCAAAGGCTGACCAGCCCTTCGACCCGACTCAGACGCCGGAATTTGCCAGGATAGACGGGCCCCAACATAGAGTCAATGCCATACTCCTGACAAGGGATTTAAAAACCAGTTATTCCTTTACAGAGCACCTTTTGGGCTGGCAAACGATGAGATATGTGCCCAGAGGTTTTAAGTTTCTTACCTGGCTCCCTGGGGGAGAGGGTTTGCTGGTGCGAGAGGCACAAGAACAAGAGCCGCTTGGCGTGAATGATAAACATAAACCTTGAATGAAAATGGCGATTGGCATACTTATTGCGTGTATTTCCACTGAATCGCCTTTATTTGTTGGGAGTTATCTAAAAGGCCTGAAGTGAGATCCGAATATCCCTTTTCGCAAGGATTTCAAACGCCGGCATTTTAGAGTCAGGAGATTTTCGATGAGAAGTTATTTGGGAAAGTGTCTTATGGTCTGCATTGCGCTGGCCGTCTTTCTGCTGCCTTTGAACGCTTTCGGGGCACAATCCGACTCTTCAGATTACCGTTTGAGACCCGGAGACACGTTGGAGATTATCGTCTCCGGAGAGCAAGCCTATAGCGGCTCCTTTCCCTTGGCCACCGATGGCACCGTGCTCTTCTCCGATGAAGTAGTGGGAAAAGTCGCCCTGGGAGGGAGGACCCCGGAAGAGGCCAAAGTCCAGCTTGTGCAAACCTTATCCCAGTATCTGAAAGATCCTATCGTCTCGCTGCGGATCAGCAAATTCAGAGTGAGTGTGGCCGGTGATGTCAAGAATCCGGGAAGCTATGAGACCACGGCCGGCGAGACCGTGATGGACGCAATCTTGCGTGCCGGAGGGGCCAACCGGGAGGTCTCTCTGAACATGGTTGAAGTGCAGCGCGCAGCCGGCGCCAAAGCCCTGCTGGATTTGCGCGATTTTCTGAATAAGGGCGGCGCCTCCAATAATCTGATACTTCAGCCGGGCGATGAGGTGCTGGTCGGCAAGAGCCAATCCGGACAAGACTTCAAAGTTTTTGGGGCGGTGAAGTTTCCGAGCAGTTACCCGCTGTGGAAGGAACAGCCCACGCGCATCTCCCAAGCCATTGAGGCGGCAGGGCATTGGACCGAGGATGCGGACCCGCGCCTGGCCACACTGACCAGGAAAGACGGCCGGCAATCAACCATAGATTTATCGGTGCTTGCCGCCCGCCCGGGGGATCCAAATGATGTGGTGCTGGAACCGGGAGATGAAATTTTTGTGCCTCGCAAGGCGCTTCGCATACTCATTCAGGGCGCGGTAAACAGGCCCGGCGACTATCTCGTTGAAGATGGCACCACCTTTTTCCAGGCGGTAGGCAAAGCCGGTGGGCTGAAGAACTCGGCGATTCTTAAGGATTGCTGTGTGGTGCGGGGCAAACAGCAAGACCAATGGGTCAAAGTAGATTTAACTAAATTCCTGAGCAAAGGCGATATGAAGGCGAATCCCGCCGTGCAAGACGGCGACACGTTGTGGGTGGCGGAGCAGGGCGCCAACTCGCCGCCCAAGCGGGACGCGCTGGGTGTAATTGGCACGATTTTGCAACCCTTGCTCTGGGTTTTGCGGTTTTAAGGAGGCGGATTGTGAACCGGTCTGATTTACTCAAGCTCTATAAATTATTAGCACGGCGAGGCTGGCTGGCGGCGGCCGTGGGTCTGGTAACCTTCACCCTGGCCGTGCTCTGGATATATGTCCTTATGCCGGTCTATTTCAATGCCACGGCGATCGTGATGCCGTCTCCGGCGGCGCTGCGCAATCCCCTTGGAGGCGCTTCCGCCTCCTTTGATGAGCGCTCTTTGGATAGCGGCGACCAGCAGGACCGCGTTGCCGTCTTTATGGGATTGGCGAAGAGCAATGAGGTGCTTGGCAGGACTATCCGTGCGCTGAACCTGCATACCGGCTTGAAGGCTCTGGAAGAAACCATTAAGGTGACGCCGGACCTCGGCGCCTCCTTCCGCATAACGGCCTTTGCGCGCAATGATGATGAGGCCAAGAACCTTGCCAATGGCCTTGCCAATATCCTGCAGCAATATTATCGCGAGCGGAATAGCGCTCAGACTAAAATACAGAGTCGCCTGCTCGAAGAGAGAATGGCTAAACTTCAGTCCGCCATGAAAGACGCGCAAAAAGAACTGGTGGAGCTGCGCGGCAATGAGGTAGCTTCACCTATTGGAGAGCAAGGGGCGCAGTCGCTCATCCGCCTGGGCACGCTGCTGAATGAAGCAGATTCGGTTAACGCCCAATTAAGCGACCTGCAAGAGCGCCGCCTGCGGACACAGCAGGAACTCTCCCTCCAGCCGGAGAGCACGACTTCTATGGTGGTCTCCTCAGACAATCCCCGCGCGGCGGCTCTGCAGAGCAACCTGGGGAAGTTGGAGCAGGATTTGGTGGCTGCGAGAATTCGCTATACCGATAAGCATCGCACCGTGGAGCGTTTGAGATCGCAGATTGAACAAGTCAAGAAGCAATTGGGCGCGGCGCTTGGAGAGATGGTTACGCGCAAGACCCAGGGACCAAATCCGCTGCGCAATACTCTGGAAAATGACTTAGTGCGGCTGCGGGTAGACCAGGCGGGTTTGGAGGCGCGCTTGGGCGCCTTACGGGGAGCGCTGGCACAGGATCAAATGAAGGCCCGCGCCAATAGCGACAAATCGGTAACGATGTCAACGCGCATGGCGGATTTTCAGGCCGCCCAGGAGAATTACGGCAATCTTAGCAGACAGTTGCAGATAGCCCTGCTGGAACAGCGCACCCAGCGCGCTTCGGCCGATATCCAAATCTTGGATCTTGCCACAACTACGTTGGGACCGGCGCCCCTGCAAGGTCCCGACCGGCCGCAGTTGCTGTTGCTAAGCATTATATTATGCCTGCTGCTGGGCCTGGGCGCAGCTTTTGTGGTTGAGTATTTGGATACCAGCTTCAAGAGCACGGAGGAAGTGCAGGCAATCTTGCAACTGCCTTTGAGCGCGGCCATACCGGAGGTAACCGGGGAGGAGAAGAAACAACTCCCGCAAATTACCCGCACCTTGCCGGTATCGCCCTATGCGGAATGTTACCGCTTCCTGCGCACCAATATCCTTTACGGCACGGACCGGCAGAATATCCATTCCATTATGGTCTGTTCGGCGATTCCTCAACAGGGCACCTCTACCACCACCGCCAACCTGGCGCTGGCTTTGGCCGAGGCCGGCAAACGTGTGGTGGTGATAGACACCGACTTTCGCCGGCCCATGGTGCACAAGAACTTCGGCACGACCAATGAGGCCGGCCTCAGCGACCTGCTGTGCGGAGAGATAGGGCTGGAGGCGGCGCTGCATCCCAGCGAGGTGGAAGGCATTACGCTGCTCACCGCGGGAGCGCCGGCGCGCAATCCCTCGGCGCTGCTCAATTCGGAGAGAATGCGAGAGTTGCTGCGCGAACTGGGGGACAAGTTCGATTATGTGCTTTTGGATTCGCCTCCGGTATTGGCGTTCAGCGACGGCCTGGTGCTCTCTTCGCTGCTCGATGGGGTAATGCTGGTGGTCCGGGCGGGAGATTCCTCCCGCGGCAACGAACTGCAAGCGAAGATCGCTTTGGAGCGCGCGGGCGCAAACATACTCGGAGTGGTGGTAAACGGTCTCTCCTCGCAGCAGGTGGATAACATCTATTACCATTCGCATTACTATGGACACGGCCGGGCGCTTCCGGTCTCGGAGGATTATGCCGTTGAGGCAAAAGAGGTACAGCATTAAATGGTTGATTTATGGCACGCGAAAGGAAAGACGATGAGCACAAGCTTGATAAACGGAGCGACGCGCTCGTCTGCAAAGAGAAACTTTGAAACACTAAGGGACCGAATTGGCCAACGTGAGGCCCGTGTAGTCATCATGGGGGGCGGATATGTGGGGCTTACTTTGGCCGTAGAGGCGGCGCGCACAGGCTTCCATGTAAAATGCTTTGAGATTGACCGGGAAAGAGCCCTGGCCATAAACAACGGGGAATCCCAGGTTCCGGGTATTGGCGATGAGGAGTTGGGAGCGCTGGTAAATTCCGGCAGCCTTGTTTGTGGAGATGGATTAACTCTACTGCAAGGCGCGGAAGTCATTATCATCTGTGTGGCTACCCCCCTGAACACCTCGCGCGAACCGGATACTTCTCAGATAACTGCCGCCGCCGCCAGCATAAGTCATTGCCTGGAACCGGGAACGCTCGTCGTGCTGGAGAGCACTACCTATCCCGGCACCACGGAAGAGCTCGTTAAGCCTGTTTTAGAAGCTACCGGTTTGAAGGCGGAGCGGGATTTCTGGCTGGGGTATTCTCCCGAGCGCGTGGATCCGGGCAATGAACGTTTCGGCATGCGCAATACCCCCAAGGTTGTCTCCGGCGTTGGCCCTCAGTCCCTGGAGTTGGTGGAGGCCTTTTATGAAACGGTGGCCGATAGCGTTGTTCCCGTCTCTTCGCCGGCCGCCGCGGAACTGGTCAAGCTGTATGAAAATATCTTCCGCAATATAAACATCGCTTTTGCCAATGAGATGGCCTTGCTGTGCGACCATATGAAACTGGATATCTGGGAAATCATCCAGGCCGCCTCCACCAAGCCCTATGGCTTCATGCCCTTTTATCCCGGCCCGGGGCCGGGCGGCCATTGCATTCCGGTGGATCCGCACTATTTGTCCTGGAAAGCGCGCCAGCACGATTTTCATTGCAAATTTATTGAGCTGGCTTCCTCTATAAATGATGATATGCCCCGCCATGTTCTGGGGAAAGTGTCGGAAGCGCTCAATCTGCTGGGGAAGCCGATAAGAGATTCTCTGATTCTTGTGCTGGGAGTGGCCTATAAGCCGGATATCGGAGATGTGCGCGAGTCGGCCGCCCTCAGGCTTCTTCCTTTATTGGAAAAGCAGGGCGCGCAAATCGCCTATCATGATCCCCATGTGCAGGCCCTGCAAATGCCGAATCCCGGCAATTTAAAATCCACGCCTCTGACACCGGAAATACTCGGAAAAGCGGATTGTGTTGTGATTCTAACCGATCACAGTTCCTATCCCTATGAGGAGATTGTCGAGCAGGCCTCCTTGGTGGTGGATTGCAGAAATGCCCTGGGCAAACGCGGCATTAGCGGCCGCGCCACGGTGCTGTCATTATAATGCGCCCTCAGGAAGCAGCACGGGTAATCATAAACAGGTTGAAAATGTTGTCTGATAGATTTCACCTCAAAACTGCAAGGATGCCGATGCTGCTTTTGAGTCACGTAAGTTCGCAATATGCTCCTGGACACCAGGCGGATAAAAATAGAATGGAGATGGCGAGATGAATGCTCTAGTTACCGGCGGATTGGGATTTATCGGATCGCATTTGACGGAAAGGCTGTTGCAAGATGGGCATCGGGTTACGGTCGTGGACGACCTCTCGACCGGCCATCTGCAAAATCTGGCGCACCTGGTGGGGCATCCTCAATTGAGCTGCTATATTGATACCATTCGCAATAAAGAGCTGATGGAACGAGTAGTGGCGGATAATGATGTTATCTTCCATCTGGCGGCCGTGGTGGGAGTGCGTCCGGTGCTGCAAGATCCGCTGCGCTGCCTGGAGACCAATATTCGCGGCACCGATATGCTGTTGGAGATCGCAGACAAATTTGGGGTGAAAGTACTACTGGCTTCGAGTTCCGAAGTTTACGGCAAAAACTCTAATGGGCCGATGCGGGAGGATGATAACCGGCTGCTGGGCCCCACCGTGGTAACCCGCTGGATCTATGCCACCACGAAAGCCGTGGACGAGTGTTTGGGATTGGGCTACTGGCGGGAAAGGGGCCTGCCTGTGATCGTTATGAGGCTCTTCAATGTGGTGGGGCCGCGCCAGACCGACCAATATGGCATGGTGCTGCCCAGTTTTGTGCAACAAGCGCTGGCTAACCGCCCCATTACGGTATATGGAGACGGTCAGCAGGTACGCTCTTTCACCTATATTTCCGATACCGTCAATGCCATGCTTGCCCTCTCGGAAAATGCCGCGGCGGTTGGAGAGGTCTTCAACATCGGGAGCGCCGAGCAGATTTGCATCGCCGATCTTGCGATGCGGGTGAAGGAGGCCATCGGTTGTCAATCACCCATACAATATATCCCCTATGAGGTCGCCTATGGCGAAGGCTTTGAGGATACGCGCTCGCGCGTGCCGGATATCTCAAAGTTGAAAGCGCTGGTCGGATATGAACCAAAAATTCGCATGGATGAGATGATCCAGCGAATTATCCAATATTTTCAAAGCAGACGGGAAGTTAAAGCTCCCGCTGCCAGCGCCTCCTTCTCCGCCCGATATGGCCCAACAGTCTAGGAGGATGCATGTCGAGTGCAGTGAATGCGCTTACCGTGGATGTGGAAGATTGGTACCAGGGGATTGAAATTGAGCCGGAACGCTGGGCAGCCTACGAAAGCCGTATTGACGAGAGTCTTTCCCTATTGCTGGGAATCCTGGCTGAGGCCGGCCTTCGGGCCACTTTCTTTATCCTGGGAAGCGTGGCGGAGCAACGGCCTGATCTGGTTAAAAAGATCGCCGGTCTCGGCCATAATATCGGCACGCATGGCTATTCCCATCGCCTGCTCTATAAGCTGGGCAAAGAACAGTTTTCCGACGAGCTTAAGCGCTCCCTGGACATCCTTCAGAATTTAACCGGACGGCCCGTCAGATCTCACCGCGCGGCCTTCTTTTCCATCACCAAGCAGTCGCTGTGGGCGCTTGATGTCTTGCTGGAGGAGGGCCTGGCCATTGACTCCAGCATCTTTCCCGTGCGCAATTATCGCTATGGCATTCCCGACGCGCCGCGGCATCCTTATTGGCATGAACGGAACGGCCGTAAATTGCTGGAGTTTCCCATCTCTACCATTCGGCTCTTTGGCAACAACCTGCCCTTTTCCGGAGGCTTCTATCTGCGCCTCCTGCCCTACCCTCTGCTGCATCAGGCCTTTTCCTATATGAACCGTCGAGGTTATCCTGCGGTGCTCTATATTCATCCCTGGGAGCTGGATCCAAAGCATCCCCGCCTCCCCCTGCCGCGCCGCATCGCCCTGCCGCATTATCATAACCTCCATTCTACGGCCGGCAAACTCCGGCGGCTGCTCAAGAATTTCTCCTTCGCGCCGCTGGAAGAGATCGCCGACGGAGGCCGCGCATGAGCCCCCTTTTAATCTATGCGCTCACCTTCATAACTTCGCTCGCCCTTGCGCTGCTGGGAACTCCGGTCGTGCGCAAGGCGGCTATTCGCCTGGGGATTGTTGATCAACCCAATGCCGGCCGATTTCACATCAGTCCAACTCCGCTGCTGGGAGGCATCGCGATTTTTGTCGCCGCGCTGGCCGGCATGTCCCTGGCAAATCCCTTGCATGACTATCCCCTGGGAGCTTTTATCGGCGCGAGCATGATACTGCTACTCGGAATAGTTGATGACCTGTATCACATCAAACCTTTGTTGAAACTGCTGGGGCAAATAGCCGCGGCCGCGGTCCTCGTCCTCTTCGGCCTGATAGTGGAGACCACAGGGAGTCCGATATTTGACACCGCGATTACTATCTTCTGGGTGGTGGGCCTGACCAATGCCTTCAATCTGCTGGATAACATGGACGGGCTCTCCTCCGGCATCGCGGCGATCGCGGCTTTTTGCTTCTTTGTCATTGGCGCCCAGGCCGGTCAAACCATCACCGCGGGGGCCGCGCTGGCGCTGTGCGGAGCCTGCCTGGGATTCCTGCATTATAACTTTGCCAGCAGGCCGGCGCGCATCTTCATGGGCGATACCGGCAGCATGCTCATCGGCTACCTCCTCGCCGCCATTGCAGTTCGTTTGACCTATGATTCTCAGCCCTGGATAACTCCCTTCGTGCCTATTGCCATTCTCGGAATTCCAATTCTTGATACTACCTTCGTTACTTTCGCCCGGCCGCTGGGCGGGCGCTCTCCTTTTCAAGGCGGCAAGGATCATCTCTCCCACCGTCTGGTCGCGGCCTGCGCCTTAAGCCCGCGCAAAGCCGTCAGCCTGCTCTGGCTGGCTGGCCTCGGATTAGGTCTGGCAGGCATCGCGATAGTTTTTCGACAAATCTGGATCGCGATAGCGGCAGCCGCTTTGTTAAGCATTTTCACCACTCTTTTTGTCATATTATTATTGAAAAAGAAGAGCTGTTCATCGGCCGATAGCGATCAAAAAGCTAGCCTTGCAGAGGCTCCAACAGCTGCAAAAGCTTGGGCTGCAAAGGGCTTAATAAAACTGGAAAGCGCCCCAGGAATGGACGCCAAGGCAAATGATGAAATTTGATTCAGTAAGCGCCATAATTCCCTCCTATAATGGCGCCGAATTTATCGGGGATGCCATTCGCAGCGTGCTTGCGCAGACCCGGCCGCCGGAAGAGATCATAGTAGTGGATGACGGGTCGGAAGAAGCCGCGGAAGGTGTGCTTGAGAAATTTCAGGATAAACTTATCTTCTTGCGGCAGGATCATCAAGGCGCCGCCGCCGCCCGCAATAGGGCCATCTCCCGAGCCACCGGCGAATGGCTTGCTTTTCTGGATCAAGATGATGAGTGGTTTCCGCAGAAGCTGGAAAAGCAATTGGCCGCTGTGGCAGGGCGAGGAGAGATTGGGCTGGCCTATAGCGATATGGAGATCTTCGGAGAAGAGACGGCGCCGAGCCGTCTGCGAGGCCTCAACACCCCCAGCGGATGGGTATTCAAGGATCTGCTTTTCGCAAATTTCATAACGCCCAGCGCGGCCATTGCGCGCAGGCAAGCCGTTATAGACGTTGGCGGCTTTGATGAACAACTTGAAGTTGTTCACGATCGGGATCTGTGCCTGCGTCTGGCCGCGCGATGGCAAATGCTTTTCGTGCCCGGGATTTTTGCCAGATATCGAAAACATCAAGGAAATCTATCGCATAAACGACTCCAAGCGCAGATTAACCTTTATGAAATTCTAAGGCATAGGGCGAAGCTCTATGCCCCGGAGGAATATTGTGCGGCGCTGCCGAGATTAAAACCCATGCTGGGTGAACTCAGCTTTGAAGTTGGACGGCTTTATCTTGCGGGCGGGGAGGCCGCGGCCGCGCGAAAGTGGTTCGCCAAATCACTTCGTTATCGCGGGCGCAGACTGCGCAGCGCGGCCTATTTTGGTGTCTCTCTGCTGCCGAGGCCGGCAAGAGAGACCTTAAGGCAAGTCAAGCGAATTGCAGTTAGAAAAGCGGTTTGACACCATGTTCGATGTAATGAAAAAACTGGGACGGCATACCTTTATCTACACTACCGGAATAGCGGTAGCCAAGGCGTTTTCGTTCCTGCTATTGCCTTTATACACGCATTATTTGAGTCCCGCGGATTTCGGTGTTTTGCAAATGCTTTCCGTTACCACCGAGCTTACCGGCATCATCCTCGGCGGCGGCATCGCGACGGCCATGCTGCGCTACCGGTCGAAATATGAGGCGGAAGCGGATAAGCGCGCGGTCGTATCCAGCGCCATGACGCTGTCAATTTTGGCGGCCGCAATTTGCGTTATTATTGCGCTGGCGTTTAATCGCTGGCTCGCCGGAGCTGTTTTGGGCGACACGCGTCCCATGTTCACCCTGGCCATGCAGTTGATGTTCATCTCGACCTTCTTCGAACTCTCCCTGGCGGTGCCGCTCGATTATATGCGAGCAAGAGAGCAAGTTTGGGGCTTTTTCTGGGTGACGCTGGTCAGAACTCTGGCAAATATGCTGCTCACCATCTATCTGATAGCAGGCCGGAAGATGGGGGTGCTGGGAGCGGTCTGGGCGAATGTCGCCATCAGTGGAATGGCGGCGCCCGTTTTGTTGATCTACTCCTTTCGGCTCACGCGCGGTCTGCACCTATCCTGGGTGAAGATTCGCGAGATGGCGCTCTATGGCTTGCCCATCATCCCCACGCTTCTGGCCTTGTATGTTATGCATTCAAGCAGCAGTTTTTTTCTTCGATCATATCGGAATTTGCATGATGTCGGCATCTTTAGATTGGGTTATAGTATTGCCTTCCTGATTCCCGCGCTGGTGGGAACCTCCTTCGGCCAGGTCTGGTCCTGGATGAGATTTGAAGTGGTCAAACATGCGGACGGTTCCAGGATAATTGCGAGAGCTATGACCTATCTCTTTGCCGCAGCCATATTTCTAGCCTTACTGCTTTCCCTAATGGCGCGGGATCTTTTGCACTTCATGGCGGACAAACAGTATTGGGCGGCTTATGCGGTGGTGCCTGCGATTGCTCTCGGCTATGTCTTTAATGCGGCGGATTGGGTAGCCAATACGGGCGCCTATGTCTGTGAAAAGACGCTCTATCGCGCTTATGTTGTTTTCGGCGCCGCGCTGCTGAATATCGCGCTCAATATCCTGCTCATTCCTCATTTCGGTATTCAGGGAGCGGCCTTTGCCACCGCCCTGCCCTTCTGCGCCATGTTTTTTGCTAATCTGCTGATAACCGGCCGGCTTTTGTCCATGACTTGGGAATATGGAAAGCTGTTGCAAATCGCCTTACTGGGAGCGGTGCTTTGGGCCACCGCTTTTGCAGTAAGCAATTCGTTCCCGGAATTCTGGCCCGGCTTTCCCTTGCGGGCGGCGCTCTGGCTGCTCTTTCCGGTGGGAGTCTTGCTTTTCGGCACATTCCGCGAAGAACTGTCGGGAAGAGAAAATTTTGCCGCCCAGGAAAACCCCCATCGGCCCCCCAGAGTGTTGCTGATTGCGCCGCATTTTCCGCCGGACATTCATGTGGCGGCGGTGCGCTCTTTTCGCATCGCGAAATATCTCCCCCGACTGGGCTGGGAGGTGTGGGTGCTCGCGCTCCCACCAATAAATTCCGGGATCGAAACAGATGAATGCGCCCTTGCATCATTGCCCGCAGAGAGGCTGGTGCGCGTTGCGCCGCTGGGAGGCGCCGCGGCGGCATCCGACTCGGATGAGGCTGTTAAGGCGCGGCACTCCTATTTAGCAAATGTAATGCGCCATATAAAGCGCTGGGTGGCGGATACCATCGGCATGCGGACTCAGGAACTCCTTTGGGTGCTGCCGGCTTACTCCGCCGGAAAGCGCCTGGTCAAAGAAAATCATATTGACCTCGTCTTTTCCTCCTGTTCGCCTTTTACCGCGCATATTATTGCGCGGCTTATCCAGCGCAAGGCAAAGTGTCATTGGATTGCCGAGTATCGCGACCCCTGGTCAAATAATCCCTGGGTCAACGGCCGGGCCGGCTGGCAGGTCTGGTTCAGAAAGCAGCTTGAAAAGCGGATTGTCCGCCACGCAAACTGCATTACTCTGGTGAATGAAAAGATGCGGGACTACTTTGTTGAGGGCGCGTCCTATCTTGATGCGGGCAAGGTGGTCGCCAGCAGGCATGGATTCGATCCGGAGCAATTTGATGAAGCGCGTGCGCTTCCTGTGGCTCATCCTCAAGACCGCATGGTCATTACGCATACCGGTCTTTTGGGAGGTTATAGACCGCCGGGGCCTTTTCTCGACGCGCTGGCGCAGGCCCTGTCGGAAGGCCTATTGCCGCGCGATAAGGTCGAGCTTAGGCTTTTGGGTGCGGTCGAGGAATTGAGCGATGGCAAAGACTTACAACAGCTTATCGCCGAGCGGGGATTAGACGGCGTCGTAAAAGTGCTCGGGGCGGTGTCTCATACAGAGGCCATGGCGCAACAACTTTCTTCCGA
>Ga0315288_10001336_pt1 | contig 31814 bp, 37 predicted proteins | sample YL17G11_20_MG_FD_203454 | JGI IMG/M metagenome (GOLD analysis project Ga0315288, IMG submission 203454) | Sediment microbial communities from Yellowstone Lake, YNP, Wyoming, USA - YL17G11_20 | ecosystem: Environmental > Aquatic > Freshwater > Lake > Sediment | place: USA: Wyoming | collected...
CTCCCGTAAAGGAAAGCCAAAACCACCAAAGGAATGGGCTGATTATCTTATTGAAGAGGCAAGGCGTGTCGGCGCACGCGTGTTTATTAAAGACAATTATGGCTACCCGGAACTTATTAAGGAAATGCCGTTATATTCAGAAGGGAGCGTGAGTCAAAGTGGGAAACGAAAGAACAATGGAAAATCTGGCATATACGGATCTGGGAATCCCAACTTGTAAAGTAATAGAAATGCCGAAGAAGATAACTGTTACTTATATGGGGAAGATTGACTTTGATCTCGAAGCTCAGATAAATCGTGTTATGTTGACGATTGATTACCATATATATTCTACTTATCTTAATGATGAAGAACGAATATTAAAATTTAAGAAGGAAGTTTAGTTGGCTAAAAGTAAGTTCTTTGTATTTGAGGGCATTGATGCTTGTGGTAAGTCCACACAGATTGAACTGCTTAAACCGTGGTTAGCGGAAAAGTGTATAAAGTTCTTTGCCACGAAAGAACCCGGCGGGACTGACGTAGGAAATATCATTACAGAAATTGCCGCAACTGCTGACGGACAAGAGATGAATAGGATAGCAAGGTTTTTCGGTTTCCAGATGTCCAGATCGCTGCTTGCGCCAAAGATAGCAGGCCATTTGGCAAGAGGTTATAATGTCTTTTGTGATAGATGGCTGTATTCTACGATAGCATATCAGATGTTTGGCGACAAGCTGCCTTCATATTTAGTGAATGTATGCAACATAATATCTAGTTTGAATCTCCATACGGACCGTGTGTATCTAATTGATCTTTCTGCTGAAGCAGCATTATCGAGGTGCGAAAAGAGGGATGACATTTGGTTCAGACGGACGGAGGAATATCTAAAAAGAGTTCGGGATGGCTACTTGGAGTTAGCAGGCAGGAATGAGAAGTGGCTTGTGATTGATGGTGAGATGGATAAGGATGAGATACAGAAATGTATCAGGCAGGATGTTAAACGAATATTAGGGGAGGTTTGATCGTATGATTGAAAAGATTACTAATGCGTCAATAGGGGAACAGGTTCTCTTGTTACTGGTAGTCTTTATTTCTCTTTTAATTTGAATACCCCTAGCTTTAGCTATGGGGATGAAAAATTTAAGAGTTGGGGCATCAACTCTTGGGCTAGGAGATGTAAGTCCATTGCAAACAATGGCTATCTCTGCTTGAATCCAGAATCCCCTGCCTTTAGGCATGGGGAGTATGTCAAAGTCCTAATGCGTTACTAACACGCATTAGGTAAGTATCAAAGGTTAAGGAGGATTATGATGAAATTGTTTAGGACTAGATTTAGCAATGGCAAGCAAGAAGGCGAAGTGTATACAGGAGACTTCAGTTTTTCCTTTAAGGGCAAATATCAAGCAAATGATATGGGTAACTTTTTGGAATATATCCGAAATTATGATCCTGGTTGGAAAAAAAACAAGACTCAAATTCCAGCAGATAAGTTTACCCAAGTGATAATAACTATTAGTGAACCGATCAGTAGAAATGCCGATGGTGAACTTGAAATCTCAGATGAGTTTGCAGAAGCTATCCTAAAAAAAATTGATGAAAATATTGACTTTAAGTTATTAAATGGAGAAAGGGTTGTTTCTGATCTTGCTATTGATGCTCTTAGAAAGAAGATTGAACCCTCAAATCGGATAGCTCTAAAAGACAGCAAAGGTATTATTCACGATCTTGTGTTTATGTCGGATAAATATGATGGTGAATTTGTGATAACGAGTAAATTCATGGATACCATTATAAAAGAATTAAATAAAGAACAATGTCTTAATAAGCGGGGTGGTTGAAATTCCAGTAAAATGGTTCGTATGCCCTGACGGAGAGCAGATAGAAATAATCAAATGTCTTGATTCCGACCATTATGATTGCAGAATGAAGCGAAGGTGTGCAAGTCGGCAGTATTTGAATTTTATTAGTCAGGAGCGTCCACGAAAATATTTATGCCCAAAATGCAGAAAGGAGTTGCTTGTTACACTTTGTCCTGATTGTAATATTGAGGCAATTCCCCGCTTTTCCACAACCCAACTTATTAATGGAACGATGTCAGCCTTCTTGAAGCTTACAGAAGATTATGCAATTGCACCAGATGCCAGGGCGTTTATGGCGCATGGGACAAAAGCCCACTCAGCATTAGAAACCAGTGGAGACGATCTTTCGATTTTAGAAGAGCGATTGGAGATGAATGATATTACTGGGATTGCGGATGCACTTGAAGAAGAAAACGGTGAGTTAAGGTTAATTGACACAAAAACTTCTGGTTCCTACAAGATTGCAAAGGCATTAGGATTATTTACTTATGACATGAGAACTGGTGAAGTCTACAAGTCAGGACCAAGGAAAGGGGAGCCAAAGACTGTAAAGGGATTAAAATTTGGTGTAGATAATATAGACATGGTTGACTGGGAGATGCAGTTAAACGCATATCGTCTGATGTATCTTGAGAATGGATACAAAATAGACAAAATGTATATTATGGCTGTCGTAAGAGACGGCGGATCAAGATCAGCATTAAGCAGAGGGATAGTTAAAAACACGTACATGATCCCTGTTAAAATCATGGCTGATGATGTTGTTCGGGATTATTTCAATGATAAGAAAATAAAATTATTACAGGCATTAGAGCAAGGGTATTGGACAGAGGCTTGTAATGAGGTAGAGAATTGGGCGGGTAATAAGTGTAAGAAGTATTGTGAGGTATGGGAACATTGCTCGATGGGCCGAATTATACACGAGCAAAAAGATGAGGAGGACGAAGATATGCCAGTAGGTTATACAAATAATATTAGAATTCAGAATGGTGGCAGAATTAAACTAGGTGAAATAATAACAAATGAAAATGGGAAGGAACAAACCATAGAATTTTCATATTTTAGGCTTGAGCCAAAAACACAAGACGTAAAAGAGAGGGAACGTCTGATAACAGAATTTGAGGCTGCTTTTGGTAAAGACCCAACAACTATTGAGGCTATGCTGCCTTGGGGATTGAAGTCTAATAACGTAGAGGAAATTCTTGGTACTGAAGACAATCCAGACCCTAATTTTGAGAATGTGTTTCCGCAGAACTATTATCGCACATCACACAAGTCAGGTCTAACGCTATGTTCAAATGCTCGCATGCCGATTGGTCAAGCGAAATGTATTGATCGCAAATACACCAACGATCAGCTTGAAGTAATATCCTCCAAAAAAATAACATATCCTAAAAATCCACAGGCAAACCGTGAGGAATGTATGGTTAGATGCCTGATGGAGGATTGTCCTTTCCGTAATACCGAACCTTACGCTCAATGTGTTCCAACGGCGTTCCTTAATGTCATGATCCCTAAAATAAACTCTATGGATAACTGGACAATAAAAACAGGATCATATAACTCCATCTGCAATATTAATGGTTTTCTAGCAAAGACGGCATTTATGCTGTCTCATACGGGCATATATTCTGTGTCTGGCGTACCAATACGGTTAGAGCGCAGACCCCAAAAGATGAATCATGCAGGCACCATTTCAGAGCATTATCCAATCTTCGTTGATTCGCAGCAGGAAATAAGTATTAGTAAATTCTTGGAAATGGCTACTAAATCTAAGGATGAGGTCAAGAGATACATAGGTATGGAAATGCCGAAAATGCTAGAGGCGGAAGATGGGAATATAATTGCCGAAGATGCTGGTATTCCTGAATTACCCCCTTCTAATGCAACCACGGTTGTTGATGGTGATACGGGAGAGGTTCTTGATCAATCTACTGAACCACCTATGGATAAACCTGAAGATAACGTGAATGATCAGCAAGACTTAAGCGCAGATATGCTGCCTAAAATCACAAGAGATTTAGCCAAAGTTATAAATACACAGGTTTCGTCTTTAACTAAATACAGTTTACAAATATACAAAGAGCCTTTTGATGCTGTGATAGATTTTAATAAGGCATTGCATGATCCTGATTATCTCATTGCGCTCAATGAGAAGTTTTCTACATGGATAGCTGCAACACAGGATAATTTGTTCAAAAATGAATAATCATGAATTAGCGGCTGTCCGTATGCGGGTAGTCGCTATCGAAACATTTTTGTCGCTGGCTGAAATTGACAATTTCAATGTCGGGAGGAGAAAATTGAATGCACGGAAGAAGTATCTTCAGACGCAATACCTTACCAACGCTGACCAAACGAAACTCGAAGTCTATGAAAAATACCTTAAAGGTAAGTTTCCGAAGACAGAAATACAAAATAGCATTCTTGATGGTTTGTAGCGTATTGCAGGTATGTGCTGTTAAGGTATTTGTTGTTACGATTGTAGAATATCTTAATGGTACTGCTTTGGTGCCGCAGTTATTTGCGACTGGTGTTTTTGTAATATTGTCAGGGTGGGCTTGTATCGCATGTTTTTTTAACCTTTACAAAAGGAGTAATTAATGCCAGTTCAAATTCTAAGTGGTCAAGTTTGGGTAAATGATAACGAGGAGGTAAATGATGGAATCAAAACGAACAACATTGATAAATCAGGTTAATGCGTTAGCTAAAAAGGATCGCATTAAGGCACTCAAGAAATATCAAGGGAATAAGGAAGGTTACCTTGCAAAGGCAAGGATTTTCTATGCTGGACTCGAAGAACAGGGCATAAACACAAGCGCCGATAAAGTAGAATCAATTAATATGTTTGTGCCCTATGTGTTTTCCCCTGACGAGAGAAGAAAATCTACACAGAAAGGCAATAAATTGAAATTCCTACTAGGGATATTAGGATTTGCCTTTCTAATAATCGGCATATTATTGAGCCGAAGGTAATCATGACAATAAAAGATTATATTGAAGTTGCACATCAGAACGCTGTTGATAAAGGATTTTGGGATAAGCCTAGAAATGATGGTGAAATCATTGCTTTGTTACACTCAGAATTATCAGAATGTCTGGAAGCTATGCGAAGCAAAGAACCTGATGCGAAGGAAAGAATTGCAGAGGAACTTGCTGATTTCTGTATACGGTTATTCGATTACTGCGGTGGCAGGGATATTGACTTGGATAGTGAATTGCGACCTCACCTCGAAAATGATGAAGCACCTTTAACTTTTGCACGTTTAAGTAAACATGCTGAATTAAAGATTGGCTTTGGAGAGGAGAAAGTTCCTTTTAATGATGGTACGATTATAGCCGATCTTCATTCTTTAGTAAGTCAATATTATGAAGATATAAATCCAATGTATAAGAAGAACAAAGGAGAGCCTAGAATTGATCTGATTTTAATGGGTGTAATTTTATATGCTTTTAGTAAAGAGATTGATCTAGAGAAAGCCATAGTTGAGAAAGTGAAACGTAATCAGAGTAGACCGAGATTGCACAATAAGAAGTTTTGAAAGGAGATATTATGTTTACTACAGAAGAAATGCAAGAAATTGTTAATAAAGCAAAAACAGAGGCGATTGCTACGATGTCCTCTCAGATTATTAATGCCATAGACTATTCAGTAAAACACGCTATCGGAACAGTGATTCAAGCAGAGATAGCCAAAACGGTAGAAAAGGATATTGAAGCAATTGCCAAAGAGGAATGGGATAAAGTCTGTCCGCAGGTACGGGGGATTATTGCTCAGGCTTTTCTTACGATTGCTGAGTCATTAGGGAAAGCAATGACAGCACAGGCTGTAAAGAATCTGGATAGTTATAATCGCAAGGACATTATCAAGAAGCTATTTGATATATATTAAGAAAGATTTGAACACAGAATCGCCGGAGTAGCCAACTCGCCCCACTCCCTTGCAAGGGGGCAGGAGGTTGAGGCTGATGAGAACTTCGGCGACCCTCTTATCTCATCAAGAGGATGTGGTGGCATAATTATGTGTGCATCGCCGCAAAAAGAAAATGGATTTACCCCAATAGCGCATGAAATATTAGAAGCACTCGCAAGAACAAAATTAACTACGCTAGAATCACAAGCTATATTTTTGATCTTGCGTAATACATACGGTTATAAGAGAAAAGTTTGGCAGATCAAGAAATGGAAAGTATTTGAAGATTTCGGTATTAATAAATGTTTGGTTAAAGAAACATTATTCAAATTAGCCGAAAGGCAAATAATTGAATTGGATTGGAAGCAGAAAGAAATAGTATTCCAAAAAGATTATGAACAATGGCAAAAGATTGTACCTCGTCAAGCAATACGAGAACGAATATTAGAACAAAAAGTTTGTCAGGTGACAAACAATAAAGTTTGTCAAGCGACAAACTTTCCTAATCACAAAGATAAAGAAGTTTGTCAGGTGACAAACAATAAAGTTTGTCAGGCGACAAACTCAAAGTTTGTCACTGGACAAACTCAAGTTTGTCAGGTGACAAACTCGACCCCCTCTAACCCCGCACTATCATTAGCGTTGCCAGACCTTAGAGATAACTTAGATATAGATCTAAATATAGATCTAAGAGATATATCTATTTCTAAGGATCCAAGTACTGGTTATGATAAAAAAGTAAAAAAAAATAATAATTATGAAAAAACTTGCAAGCTGATACAGACCAAATTCAATCAGTTCACAATACAGTCAAAACCTATAAAAGACGCCTTAATAAAAATATCGGAGTATCCAGAGGAACAGCAGGTTGCGGTATTAGAAAAAGGCAGTCTCGAATCTAATCAGCAGAAGATCGTATCATACATGCTATATGGATTAGAGCAAGGGTGGTATGCCAAAAAGGAACAGCTAAAAGGTCGCTCTAATCCACTTGAATGGGTTCCTCCTAAATGGGAAGATCCGCATTTAGAACCTGAGTACCAGAAAGAGTTAGGTAATTTATTTAAGTTAGCAGGAATGGGTGTAGAAGGTGCGCAAGAACAAATGAATCAACTTATAGAGGATTATAAAAATGGCAAGTGGAATAAGATTTGATAGAGTGCCTCCGGTATGTATAGCCGAAGAAGTGGCTGTGTTGGGGGCTTGTATGCTGCCGGAAAGCTCCCTGATGACTGTAGCGGAAATCATAGAAATTATAAAGGGGAAGGATTTTTATAAAGAAGCGCATGAAAAGATATTTAATGCCATACTTAGTCTTTACCAGAAGAATATACCCCCTGATTGCTTGATGATTGTTAGAGAATTAGATAATGCTGGGGAGTTAGAAAAAGTCGGTGACGTAGGCTATATTTCCAGTCTCATTGATAGCACCCTATATCTTCCCAATGTAACGCATTATGCTGAGATAGTAAGAGATACTGCACGTAAGAGAAATCTAATAAGAGCATCCGTAGAAATATATAATAACAGTTATGATGATACACTTGAAACAGAAACATTGTTAGATATGGCGGAGAGTTCGATATTAAACATAAAGGACGTGTCGCCACAACAGTTTGTAACTGCGAAAAGTATGGTAAATGGAGTGTTAGATAAAATTAATCTTGCAATTAGCAGTAAATCTTCGGTGGCTGGCATTCCAACAGGGTTTAATAAATTAGATTATCTTACAACAGGGATGTATCCGGGAGATTACATTATTGTTGCAGCAAGAACAAGTATGGGGAAGTCTGTATTTGTGAAAGACATTGCAACGTTTTTGTCATTAGTTGAAAAAATACCAGTTGGATTTTTTACCCTTGAAACTTCTAAAGAGCAATTGATGTTACGAATAATATCTTCGTTAAGTGGGTTAGATAGTTTTTTATTAAAAACAGGGCATCTTAACGAGACCGACTTGACAAAGGTAACAAATGCAGTCAATGAAATCTATAAAGGCAGTTTAATAATTGATGATTCTTCGGGACTGACTGATATGGAACTGCGGTCAAGGGTGCGCAGAATGAAGCACCAATACGGTGTGGAATTAATTATTATAGATCAAATTGGGCAATTAAAATCGCATAAGAAAGTCGAGAATAGGCAGCAGGAAGTGTCTGCAATTTCTCTTTCATTAAAGCAGATTGCAAGGGATTTTAAGATACCTGTTATAGCAGTTGCGCAGATTAATAGGGGACCAGAAGAAAGGTCAGATAAGCGCCCTTTACTATCAGACTTGAGGGAAAGTGGGAGTTTGGAGATGGATCCAGATACCGTTTGTTTTCTATACAGAGAGTCATATTATGATCGGGATAACCAGGATAATACAACAGAGATAATAGTAGCAAAGCAAAGGAATGGGCCTATTGGGACAATAAAGCTGGATTTTGACCTGAGATGCACAAAGTTTATCAATAAGGAGTAGCCATGTTTCCTGATTTAATAAGGACAAACTATTATGTAATATCAACACCAGAACTAATATTGGGAATAAAGGATGGTGAGCTAGGGGAATGTCTGCTTGCATGGTCGAAAAGATATAATGCTGAATTATATCTTAATGAGATTCTTCCGTTGACCGATATAAAGACTCAATTTGCAGTAATCAAGGTAAGATATGGGGATATGGTTCTTACAGCAATGGAATCAAAAGTAGGGATTATTATTGATGAGTTGCCTGATGATAGGTGGTTAGACTACGTTGATGTTAAAAAATGGTTATCGGATTATCCGCTCGATATGAACAGTATTCAATGGTTGGTCAATAACCCCCGCATAAATGCGGAGGCTTGTAAAAGCTTGATTGACTAGAGGGTGTTTAATTACACAGCAGTTGGTTAAGAGAAATACATACACACCTACGAATATTACGCAAGTTTGTAGCTCTGTGGTCTGCCATTAAAAGTTCTGAGGGTAGGAACGGTGTGGCAGACTTAAAAACCTTTTCCAACAATCTCGATGCGTCTCTAACAGGAGCAATCCTGTATTACTCTGAAAGGAGTTTTTTTGTGGTATATATAATTTCAAAAACAGGTAAACCATTAATGCCGACCAAAAGGCTAGGTAGAGTCAGACACTTGTTAAAAGACGGTCTGGCTAAGGTTGTGCAGAGAACACCATTCACGATCCAACTACTTTACGAGAGTGAGGAATATACTCAACCAATAACGCTTGGAATAGATAGTGGCTACCAGAATATAGGAGTATCAGTTGTAACAGAAAAAGAAGAGGTTTTTAGTGCAGAAGTGAAACTAAGAACCGATATAATTAAGCTCAATTCTGAGAGAAGGGCATATCGAAGAACGAGACGTAACCGCAAGACTTGGCATCGTAAACTGAGATTCCTTAATCGTAAAAAGGACAAGGGCTGGTTAGCTCCTTCTATACAACACAAGATTGATTCTCATATCAAGTTGGTGGATATGGTAAAACGGATTCTCCCGATAACAAAGATTAATGTTGAGGTCGCTTCTTTTGACATACAAAAGATAAAGAATCCTGATATAGAGGGCGTGAATTATCAGAATGGTGCACAGTTGGGATTTTGGAATGTCAGAGAATATGTCCTTCACCGAGACGGACATATTTGTCGGCACTGCAAGGGTAAATCTGGAGATAAGATACTTAATGTTCATCATCTAAAATCCAGACAGACTGGTGGCGATAGACCAGAAAATTTGATTACGTTATGCTCTAACTGTCATCAACTTGTATCAAAGGGAAAGTTAAAACTAAACATAAAGGTTTCTAGCGGGTTGAAGGCAGAGACTTTTATGACGATGATTAGATGGCGTATTGTTAATCTATTGAGACAAACAAATACTAATGTCTCACATACTTATGGCTATTTGACTAAATGTAAACGTATAGCGTTTGGTATATCAAAAAGTCACGTAAACGATGCCTTTGTAATAGCCTGCGGTACGATTCAACAACGTATGGATGGGTATGCCATGCAACAGGTGCGAAAGTGCAACCGCAAGCTCTATAAAGGTATACGAAGTCATATTAAGAATACAGCACCTCGATTGGTGTTTGGTTTTCAACGTTTTGATAAGGTATTGTGGAAAGGTATTGAGTGCTTTGTATTCGGTAGAAGGACTCGTGGGTATTTTGATATACGGCGTCTTGACGGTACAAAGTTGAATACTGATGTTAAATATACAGAATTAACATTGTTAGAAACATTTAGAACATTTTTAACAGAAAGGAAAGTCGGCAATTCCTCACCCGCATGAATGCAGGTGTCCCCTTGCCGAAATATTATGGAAAAGGAGTTTAAAAATGAAGTTAGTATTTGAAAGTTCGGTATTGGCTAAGATATTGGCAGACGTGGCAAGTGTGGCGGCGCAAAGAAATACATTGCCAATCCTGAGTAATGTATTGTTGAAGGCACAAGGAATTATTCCTATACAAGGCACAACGCGCACAACGAGATCAAAAATAACGATTGCTGCAACAGACTTAGAAATTGGAATGGTAATGGAGGTCGAAGGAGAAGTAGAGGAAGATGGTGAAATAACTATTCCTGCTAAGAAGCTGCTAGATATTGTCAGAGAAGCTTCGCCTGATGACAAGGTAACTATCGAGACGTTATCGAGTGACAGGATAGCAATTGAGTATGGAACAGCGAAGTTCAAAATAGCTGGCTTGGCTAGTGACGAGTTTCCTCCAGTGCCAAGTATTAGTGATGGCGGAGTGAAGATCAAGGGTGAGAAACTTTGCACACTACTGAGGAAAGTTGTTTCTGGTGCGTCTACTGAAGAAATAAGGTATTTTCTGAATGGTGTATATGTGATAATTGAAAGATTCAAAGATATAAGTACAGACGGATCAATAACTGCGGTAGGAACTGATGGCAAACGACTGATGGTAGCCACACAGATTACTGGAGGGGCTATTACAAAGAAAATTACTGGCATTATTCCGGTAAAGGCAGTAAAAAAGATAGTAAGCATGTTTGACCATGCTGATATGATTGACGTGAACCTGCTAGAATCGGAACTGGTTATTGGTGGTGAAGGGATAGTGTTTATCACAAGATTAATCGAAGGTGAGTATCCTGATTATCAGGCAGTAATCAATCCAGTCAAGAACAATGATTTAGTTCTTGATCTTGATAAGGAATCATTTATATCAGTGATAAAGCGTGTAAGCCTATTAGCCAATCCTAAAACGCCCTCAGTGCGATTGGAAGCGGTGGAGGGTGTTCTTACTATCACCTCTAGTACACCAGATCTTGGTGAAGCAGTGGAGTGCCTTCCTGTTGATTATAGTGATGCGTCTATAATCATTTCTCTGAATGCGAGGTATCTTTTGGATATTTTGCAATCGGTTACGGGAAAAGTTACGTTGAAGTTTAGGGATAGTTTGAGTCCTGTTTTAGTTTTGGATAATGACGATATTGGGTTTATTGGCGTGATTATGCCCATGAGATTGTAATGTCTTGCGTGGGGGAGCGAAGTGCTGAAAATCCAGCATCAGACTCTCAAGTGTGGTTGGTCTGATATTTGCGATGATCCCACGCCATTCTTTTGATTTTTTAAATGATTACGAAGATAAGGAGGATTAGAAAATGGCTAAAAAGTTTTCGGATGCGTTTCTGTACTGTGCCAATTATGAAATCTTAAAAATACATGCCAAGAACGATTGTCGGAATTGCAAGAAATCAACAGACAAAAAAGAGTTCAAACCGGGTAAATGGTGTCTGAATTATAAAGGAAAATGAAATGTCAGAAATTGCATTACTTGAAAATAATGATTATTATCCAGAGCTTCTAAAAGAATGTATGCAAGCTTACGAACCGATAGAGAATGCGAAGTGGCTGCTTATTCTTGGATATTTCAAAGTAGGAAACACTATATTGGAGTATATGCGTCAAGGTAAGATTAAGAGCGAGTATGGTAATTCGACAATGGTACGGTTACAGGAAGATATGAGAAAAGCAGGACACCCTATGGACATTTACCGTGCAGTGCAACATGCTAAGTTATTTTTGACAGAGGAGAAGCTGATACTTTACTACAAGGAGAATCCGGGTTGTACATGGACATTTATTCGAGAGAACGTTCTCCCGAAGGCTACTGATCATCCTGAACGCTATGGTGGTGTGGAAAATGTAGCTAACGAGGTTATGAATAAAGTAGAGAAGTTGGGTTTGGAACTTGAGGAATTGCGGGTGATGATTCATAACGAGGACGTGCCTCTGGAGACAAGAGAGGAAGCAGTTGGTGTTATGCAGAAAGCTTTTGAGGTTATGGGGGAACTGTCGGAAACTAGATATTTGCCGAAGACTAAAATTGAACGCAGTCTTGGTTATCTTGATTATCTGCATGGTTTCCCCTGTATGATATGCAACAAAACTCCAGTTGACGCTCATCATGTTGAGAAAGCAGGGGTGGGGTTAAAAGGCAGCGATTATATATCGGTTCCATTATGTAGAGAGCATCACGATCAGATCGAGGAACTTGGGTGCGATAGTTTTGAGAGGCTTCACGTGGTAGATTTTTATGAATATATTTGTAAGTATCTAACTACATACATTCAATTATTGGAACAGGGGCGAAATGGCTGAAACGACTGCCCGTGTATTCCCACGGAAAACAAATTTAACGCCAACTGATGAAAATGCCTATGTTGGTCCGCCTGATTTGCTGACACCGCATTATGACGAAGTGCGTATAAGTGTTACTTTTACTTATGATAAATCTTATGCAGAACAGTTGGCGGATCAATGGAATCTTTATGCAGACAAGATATTGCTTGGCGGGATTGCTTATGGTGACGCTGGAACAGTATTTACTCCGAGAGAATACGTTAAGTTTGGTGGGGTTATGACCAGCCGGGGATGCCCTAATGCCTGTTTTTTCTGTGATGTACCTGATAGGGAAGGTGATATTCGAGAGTTGCCCATAACAATGGGGTGGAATTTATTGGATTCCAACATTCTTGCATGTTCTGAAGAACATATCAGGGCAGTATTTGAAATGTTCAAGGTATTTGACACACTCCCACGACTAAAGCTCGTGGGATTCTGGATTCAAGCAGAGATAGCCAACATTTCTATTGGACTTACATCTCCTAGCCCAAGAGTTGATGCCCCAACTCTTAATATATTATAGCTGGCGTTGCGGTCTCTGTCGTGCAATGTTGCACATTCAGGACAACGCCATTCTCGTTCTTTTAGTTCTAGGTCTTTATAGATATAACCACAGACAGAACAAGTCTTAGACGAAGGTTCAAAACGACCAATGCAGAATATAGTTTTACCTTTAACTGACGATAGATACTTGAGTTTCAGCATGAACGAATAGAAACCAAGATCGCATATCTTTTTACCCCAAAGCATTTGCATTGCCTTGATATTGAGGTTCTCAAAGAACATGAAATCATATTTGTCAGTTAATTCGTTAGCTAGTTTCCAGTGGAAGTCAGACCGTTGGTTAGCGATTCGTTTGTGTAGTCGTTCCAGACTCTTACGTGCTTTGCGTCTGTTATTAGAATGTCGCTGTTTCTTTGATAGTTTGCGGTTAGCCTTGCGAACTGCGTTACTGTTCTGGTGGAAAAACAAAGGAGATTCTATATCATTATCATTGGACGCTGTTAGAAATGTTTTGAGACCAAAATCAAACCCGACAATTTCACCTGTGCGTGGTGCGGTTCTAGTCTCAACAAAATCCGTCACAATGTGGATATAAATATCCCCAAGTTTATCACGTTTGACTGTGATAGTTTTTACGTTACCTTGTATGTCTTGAGATTTGAAATACTTGAATATTTTGTTACCAATCTTGATTTTGTTATCTTCAAGCAGTTTATATCCTGCTTGTTTCAGTGTGAATGATTTATAATTTCTGCGTTTCTTAAAGTTAGGAGTTCCTGACTTGATTCCGTGCTTCTGATTCCTAAAGAATAGCTTGTAGGCTTTGTCAATTCTGTCTGCTATATCCTGTATTGCTTGAGAACCAAGTTGATTCCAGTGAGAATATTTATCTAATTTCTTGAGTTTTGTCAGGTGCTTTTGTAGTGAATAGGCGTTCAGAGATTTCTTATACATCCGATAATATCGTTTATGCAAAGCAATACAATGATTGTAGATTTCACCAGCAACCGATATTTGGTTATGGAGATACCTGTTCTTTTTGGAATTGTAGATTTTGAAACAAAAGGTTTTCACTGGTTCTTTTGATCCTCAATGTATTTTTTAACAGTACTTTCGGAAATATGACCAACGCTTTCAATATAATAGCTTCGAGTCCAAAGAGTTGGTACTCTTGTTTTTAGCTGTGAAAATTCTTGTCTAAGAATCCTTGATGTGTATCCTTTGAGTTGTTGAACAATGAAATGTGGACTATCAACAGGAGATGATTTGATGAACAAATGCACATGGTCAGGCATTATTTCGCAAGTTTCGATTGTCAAACCAATTTCATCGGATTTTTGGTATAACAATTCTCTAAGGCGTGTTTCAACTGAATTAGTCAACAGTTTTCGCCGATACTTAGGACACCAGATAATGTGGTATCCTAGATTATAAACAGCTTTATTACTTGTAGTCCAACGTTTATTTTCCATGCTATTAATTATAGCATAATGTTATTTAATTGTCAAGTGTATAATATCTGCATTTAGGAAAAATGCAGGAATCATTCATCCAACGACTGAAGTTCGTTGGCTTTCTGATTCAGGAGATCGTAAATTTGGGGGTAGAGCGTGATTGAAACGGAACAAACGACTAAATCAAGAAGACATATTGTGGTTGGAGAAGGCATGGCTGTGATACAGGGAGATCGCAAGCCAAAGGATAATTACAAAGACAAGTATCCTGATTGGTTTAACGCCGGGCTTGTTGCTGGTAGTTATGGTGGTTTGAGAGAGCGGTTCAGGGATATATACATACAATGCAAGGGCATGATGATTGAAGCTAGAGACGCTTTGTATCAAGAAAAAGCATACAAAGAAGATGTAAAAGGATTGAATGAGGTGGAAAGGTGTGCTTGGCTTTTGGGGTTTCTTAATAAGGCAATTGACGCTGAGTTGAATCGTCAAATTTGTTGAGGGGGTAGAAAATGAGAATCACTAGGGTAGACATATCGGAAAGGATTCATATTTTGGACGAGTACAATTGGGATTTGGAGAATTTGATTGACAAAATAATCGAATTGCAGACTGAGAATGATGTGTTACAAGACAAAATTTGGGGACTAGAAAACAGGATTGCCGAATTTGAAAAGGAATAATATGTTTGATTGGGTAGATACAATGGTTGCGGGTGATACAAGACAGGTACTCAGAGGATTGCCTGATGGATGTATATCAGCTTGCGTTACCTCGCCCCCTTATTTTAATAAACGTCTTTTTTCAGTCCAACCTCTGCTATGGGGGGGCGATCCTGAATGTGACCATGACTTTTCATTAGCTACAATTGGTGGGGATTTCAGAGTTAATAAAGTAGGTGCTACTACAACGGTAGGTGCGAATAAGGCTATGGCAGATTGGGCAGAGAAGAAGCATGGGAATGAATACCGAAACCATTTAGGTCCGCTTGCTAGTCCTTATGCCGAAGGTGTTGCGCAGGGACATTATATACATCAAGGCTCAACTCAGTCTGATATTGTTTCTGGTGGTCAGATTACGGACGGATTTGTAGAGGAAGCGTATTGTATTAAGTGTGGATGCTGGCGGGGATCGCTAGGGAATGAACCCAACATCAGCCAATTTATTTCAAACCTTATGGAGATTTTTTGCGAGGTATATCGGGTGCTTCGTGCTGACGGATCATGTTGGGTGAATCTTGGAGATACTTTTTGGGGTGGCGGGCATGGTGGGAATACTTTATATTCTGCTGCGGATGGTGACGTTAAGTCATTGAAGCAAGGTAATTCTAGTGTCTATGTACCTACTGTCAAGTGGGGGAATGAGTATCCTAATAAGTGCTTGTGTATGATACCTGAGAGATTTGCGATAGCAATGCAGGAACATGGTTGGATAGTACGTCAAGTGATTGCATGGACGAAAACTAACAGTATGCCGGAAGCGGTCACGGATCGATTTTCAAGTAGCTGGGAGTATATCTATCATTTCGTGAAGCAAGGTAAATATTTCTTTGATCAGCAATTTGAGCCACAAGGAAGTGATACACATTCAAAAGGCTTGAAATTAGAGAATCCTGTAAAAGACAGAGGTAGTTATAAAGATTGGGCTAAATACACTCCTGTGACTTATCTTGCCAATGGTCGTAATCAAAGAAATATTTTTAACGTCAATACCAGTCCGTGTGATTGGGAATTTTGTAATGATTGCAAGAGGCTATATGTCAGGGCAGAACGTAGAGAAATCAAGATTGAGAAATGGACTAATGATAAGGGTATTGAGAGAAGAAAGCGAATCTGTGTTTGTGGGTCATCAACTGGGTGGATAGACCATTTCGCTTCATATTCAACTAGACTAATCGAACCATTGATCAAGGCTAGTGTTCCAAAAGAGATTTGCTGCAAATGCGGAAAACCTAGAGAGGCTATATATGAAAAGACTGGTGAGGTAATTCAACAACGTTGGTCAAAAACGTCAAAATTGGCGGAGTTACAAGGTTTGTCTGAAAAAAGTGGAATATATCGTCAAGGTGTATTAGAAAAGAAATTATCTGGGTACAGTGATTGTGGATGTAAGGATTATTATTGTAACAACTGCAAAACGTTCTTGACAAAAAACGTAATAAATAGTATAATTACCATGAAAGGAGATGGTGATTATGCCATTCAAGGACATAGAGAAGCGCAAAGTATATCTGAGGAACTGGGCAAGAAATCATTATCAAAAAATGAAGGAATCGGGTGCGGAGATGTCCGACCTCAAAGGTTACAAGGAAAAGGATTGCTTAATTTGTGGGATGAAATTTTATGCAAGAAAGACGCAACAGACTTGTTCGAGGAGTTGCGGAGCAAAATGGCAGGTATTGAAAGGAAATCACAACAGTTGGAATTTGAAAGGGGACAAAAATCCACATTGGAAGGGGGGGAGGAGACCGCACAATTCGGGTTATGTTTACATTTGGATTCCGGATCATCCATTTGCAACCAAACAGGGATATGTGATGGAGCACAGGTTGGTAATGGAAAAGTATCTAGGGAGATATTTGAACAAAAACGAGAATGTTCACCACAAGAATGGGATAAAGGACGACAACAGGATAGAGAACCTCGAAGTCCTGACACACAACAGCCACAAGGGGCAAGTTGTATGTCCCTTTTGTCTGCAAACTTTTACGGTGAAATAGCGTGTCCTTTCTGCCTATCATCCAATATTGATATATTGCCTTCACCTCTTGAACCAGGTATAGGATTAGATCCGTTTATGGGATCAGGCACTACTGCGATAGAGTTGATAAGACAAGGGAAACATTACTTTGGGATTGATCTTAATGCAGATTATGTGGGTGTGGCAAATGCCCGGTGTGAAAGAGAGAAAGAGGACCAGGCATTGCTGTTGCCGAAGAAGCAGAAGATGATTAAGACAGAGGTTATTCGGGATAGTCAATTGGAGTTTTTTTGATAGGTGTATTAATTATGTTGAAAGTTATAATGGCTTATAGCGAAGCTTTGTATCTCAGTAAAAACAAAGCCAAGAAGGTAACTCGGAAGTGGGGCAATATCTATGGTAAGGCAAGGACATATACAACAGAAGAGCACTTGTTGGCAAGAAGGACGTTATTTTGGCTAATCAAGCAGCAAATGATATTGACCGGGTGGATAGCAATGAAAGAGAAAACGTTTGTAGAGATTCACTTATTTAAGCCTACGCAGAGGGGCGATTCAGGTAATTTTGTAGATTCTGTACTAGACGTAATTCAGGAAGTTCTTGGAATTAACGATTCATGGTTTATTCCGTCAGCTCCATGGGATATAGATAAAAAGAGTCCTAGATTGGAAGTGACTATATGGCAGGAGGAAAAGGGCAATGTTTTTTTCGAGCAAGGTAACAGAGAGAATTAAAAAGGCGTTTGCGGAATGTAGGATGAAAATTATCGGTGACATAAGCATGGGTAAACTTTTCTCGTCGTTGGGGGATCTACCTAAACTAGAGCAAGAGGGCAGGATCGGTGTATTAAATTCATGGACTGAACTTCCTAACATGCCGAAACCCAAAGCTGGACAAGATACAATTAGAAGAAAGGCGTATATATGCTGTGCTATCTCTGGTGATGTAGAGCATAATCTGGATAATGCCAAGACGTATTGTAGATTAGCGTACAATTTTGATTATATTCCCATCTGTCCTGCATTAATGTTTTTGCAATTCATGGACGAAATTAATGAGCGTGAAGAAGGTATATCAATGGCTATGGAATTGCTAAAGGATTGTTCGGTGTTGTTAGTTTTTGGTAATGTAATAACTGTTGGTATGCAAAAAGAGATTGACTGGTGGCAAGAAAATAAGCAATACCATTCGATACAATATTTATGAAGGATGAGGGATGAAGGATGAAGTTGAAGGAGAAGGAATTGAATTATGCAAAAAGACAGGGAACAAGGGATAATTAGGGCAATGAGTTGGGAGTTAATCTTGCAGGGGGCAAAGCAGTTGGGGGATGAGTATAAGGAGTTTTTGGGCAATATAGGGCGTGACGCTGTGATGAAGATAATGCAGACTGCGCGTGCTATGTACAGTGAATCATCACAGATGAATCCTGATGAGGCGGCGCTGGCGCTATACAGATATTTCAGTGCCACGTCTGACAGGACGACTAACGACTTGGAGAGGGATAAGCTAATACGGTTATACTTTAACCTATACTGGAATAAGAATCGGGTAATGTCTGAATTGCAGTTGCTAACTATGGGACCGGGGGATGCGCTGCCGGGAATGAAACAGGTTGAGAGTATAGAAGGGCTGTTGGATACAATCGGATTTCCCCGCATGCTTAGTAAAACCGATAGCGCCAAGTTTTCTGGGGACTATGCGTATGGAGCGGAAATACAGCAATATTTATATGACTCGCAGGATATGATAATAAAGTTGAAGGCGGCGCTGATGGAGATCAAGACGGATCTGAGGTCGGTGAGCGGGGGGAAGCCGCCGGTTGATAACAAGCTGGTAGCTACATTAGAGAAACGGCTTAAACAGGTCAATGACGAGATAGAGGCGCTGGAGAAGGAATTAAACTTGAAGGTTAGGCACGGGGAAGACAGCGCAACGGATAAATTACGGCAAGTACAGTCGAAATTGGAAAGGTTTGCGGCGGCTAACAGTGGGTTATTCGAGGTAAGGTGTGAGTCTTGCGGATGGCATGGCCCTATAGAGAGAAGGCGACCACAGGATTCGCCGGTGAATACATTACATATCAAGTGGACTTGGCAATGTCCCGGTTGTAAAACCATAATGGCATTGGATAGGAAGCACCCGTATTTTGATGGCAATGTTCCTTGGAGCCATAAGGCGTGGGAATTGGTTGAAGCTGGTGATAAGTTTACTATACTCGGTATGGCATATATATTGGGCGTAGCGCCCGAGGGCATAATGTGGGTGGCAAAAAGGGTATTTAATAAAGCTATACCGGATCACGTGCAGGAGGACTATGACAATTATGAATCAACATATCTACAGGCTGGTAATAGGGGAATGTCCGAGGAAAGCGAAATGCCCGATGCTGCAAGAGATGAGGAATCAGAATTATGATGCTAGGCTACCGGAATTGGGCTGTATAGATTGCGCATTAGGCGACCATATTGATAAATTATTAGGTGGCAGATACCTTGGTGATGTGGCGAGTATGGAGGTGACTAGAATTGAGGAAGTCGAGTCTGGATCTGGTGCAGTTGCGGTTTCTGTGGAGGAACAAGTTTCGCCTCACACGAAACCAGATAGCTGATTCGCTGCATTGTAGCTATGGATGCGTTGCATACAATATGAGACGGTATGAGTTTGAAGGGATTAATATGAAACAAAGATGGACACGAGAGGAAGAATCTGTACTGTTGGCAGGGGGATTATTGAATCGGAGTGAGGCAAGTATAAGGGTTAAACGATGGAGACTAAGCGGGAAAGGGAATGATTGTGATAAGAAGCCAAAGGAGATACAGGTTACGAATTGGCTGGATATGAAGGATTTGGAATCGGTTAAGAATGGGTTAATCGGAAAAGGGATAGAGATTGAGGTTAGAGAAAAGAAGGGGAAGTTGGCTATTTTTAGATTCGTTTAAGAGGTTTGTATATGTCTGAATTTAACAGAGTGATACTTGGAGATTGCCTACCTATTATGCAGGATATGGAAGATTATTCAATCTCTTTAATATTTACAGATCCGCCATACGGTCTTGGTAGTGAACTTATTATACGTCCAGATGGCAGACCTGATTACAAAAAGGCATCGGATTTTATGAATAAATGGGATATGCCAACGGGTGATTTTTGGGCGACATGGTTTAAGGAATCGTTTAGATTGCTGAAGTATGGTGGATATTGTTTGATGTTTGGCATCGATCGTCAACTTTTGCTATTCAAATACTATGCTGCGTTGGCTGGATTTCAGGAACGTCAAAGTTTATATTGGTATTTTATTTCATCGTTCCCCAAAGCTACTGATTTAAGCAACATGATAGATAGCAACTTTGGTGCGGAAAGAAATGTTGTTGGTAAAAGAAAGGTTTCTCCTTCGGATTTAGGGCAATCAAGTGGTTGGAATTATACGGATACAAGTTCTGGTGGATATAATTATACTGCACCATCAACTGGTCTTGCAAAGAAATATGATGGTTATAAATATTCAGTATCCCCACTAAAGCAAACTAATGAGACGATCATGGTATTTCAGAAGCCATATAAAACAGGGTCATGTTTGCATGATGTATTGGCTTATGAGGCTGGCGATATGGAATGTGGTTGTGGAATGCTGGATATTGATAGTGGTAGAGTGTCTGTCGATCCTATAAGAGACAAATCGCAATTAAGAACAATGAATCGCAATAAAAAGACTTGTAATGATGGTTGGGGAATGAATAACAATATGGCTGATATTCCGCAAGTTGTAAACGAATCGGGCCGTTATCCTTCGCAGCTGTTTATTGATGGCCGTACTGCTGAAATACTTGATAGTCAAAGCGGAGTGCTTAAATCAGGATTTATGAAAGCAGGACAATCGTACGAACAAGGCACAGGGCAAAATGTTTATGGTGATATGATAGGTAAAACCAAAAGAGATACTTATGGCGATAGTGGTGGTTGTAGCAGGATTCTTCATCAATGTGAATACGAATTTGGTGAATATGACTTATATTTTTATTGTCCGAAAGTAAGTAAAAAAGAAAGAAATGCAGGATTAGATGATTTCCCTGAGAAAGAGATTGCGTATTCTGAATATAGAGAAAATTATGATACAACAAAAAGTTGGGTTTCGGAATATCCCGATGGTACTCCAAGACCTATGAATGATGCAAAGAACAATCATCCTACCCTTAAACCAGTTTCCTTAATAACCCGCATTCTGAAACTGTTTACTACACCAGATACACAAATAATATTGGATCCTTTTCTCGGAGCAGGAAGTACCGCAATCGCTTGTAAAAGGCTAAATAGAGACTATATCGGAATTGAGATAAATCCTGAGTATGTAAATATAGCAAATAAACGTATAGAAGCAGAACAATGTCAACTGGAGTTACAATTAACAAATGGAGTTACAATTAACAAATGGATAAAATAAAAGTATATAATATAAAAAAAGGGCTTGCGTTCTTTTTTACATTGGATATAATTATCATTGATTAGTTTGGTAATATGCTTTTGATCAAAGGCATCTGTTAGTTCAGCGCTGACGGGTGCCTTTTTTTTGTTTAAATGTTAAGGGAGAGTGACGGGTGACGGGTGATGAGAGAAGGATAATGGATGGAAGAGATTGCAGAATGGGAATGGCAGTGGTGGGAAATAATTCATCACCCTGGGTTATTTCAGATGTTTATAACACCTATCAACGAAGCTGGCACAGACGTATTGCCGTTTGATGATTGGTTTGAGGAAGACCATTGGGGCAATATACGGACGTACCAGATACCGATGCTGCCCTGGGATCATCTGCTGCCATCGAGGGTGCCGATAGATCGTGCCAGACGTGCTAATTATCACGGAATAGATAGAAAGAGTCTTGGCGATATAAGCGTATTTGGTGGTCGTGGTATGAGCAAGTCATTTGGGTTTAGCCATGACGTGACGCAGACTGCGATAGTAAGGGGGGGGGAAATATCCTTACCGACATGCAGGGACGAGGGGCATTTACAGCAGAGGGTAGAAGGGGTATTTAATTATGCGGAGAAGCATCCGCTTATAAGCATGTTTGTTGAGTCAAAGCGTGGAACAGCGCCGTATCCGAGGATAGTGTGGGTGACAGGGCATGAGACAAACTTCGTTTTTGAAAGCACCAATGGAGAGGGTGAGAACTATCTGGGGCATCACGTCCACAGGATTTACATAGATGAGTATCAGTTGACGAGTCAGAAGGCGTTGAAAAGGCTGCATGATGCAGTAGTGCCTGACACGGGGGCAGTCATACGGACGTTTGGCGTGAGCGATGGAAGGCGTGATACGCCGGCGCATGACGTCAGGAATGATCCTAAAGAAGCCAAGAAGGTATATCAGTTACCGCAATATTTGAGAGAATCATGGACGCCATTGACCAAGCAAGCGGCTATCAAGTCATATCACGGTGATGAAACGCTCGAGTACGTGACAAACGTTGGTGCGGAAGAAGGAGAGCCGACTTCTGGCGTGTGGAATATGACTGACATACGTGCCTGTGTGGAGATTGTGCCGGCTGATTTGAAGGACACGAAGAAGGCGGTTAGTGAAAAGCGTAAGATAGTGTGTCCGATCGTGGTAATTACCGGTGAGGAACTAAAGACGAAGGAGCTATCGGATATAGAGTTCCCCAAGGTAAGGGAATTAGAGAAAACTGTTGTCTTATCTATGGACGTGGGGAAATCGGAACACCCATCAGTGATTGGTATATGGGGTATTGACGAGGATACAGAGAAGGCTGTAAACGATCTAGGGCGATACATCCCTAGGCAATGGGGTAAGGTGGTGCTTTGGCGGGTAGGATACATAGATCAGGCGCAGATAGCACTGAGAATGATAAGAAGATATGGCGCAAGCAAGTTTGGGATAGACAAGACCGGGGCTGATGGCGATGCTGTTGTGGAGAACATGCGGAAATTTAACGAGGCGGATAACCTTGAGTTTGAGCTAATACCGTTTGACAGTAGAAAAACATTAGAAGTAGAAGTGGCAAGGATAAGTGAGGATGATAAGGGAGTCAAGAAAGTTGGGGCTAAGTATTTTGTAACTGAGCGATTGATGAGGAGGTTTTCAGAGAGATTTATTCACATATTATATGATCAGATAGCGGAATTGGAGTTTGAGACGGAAGTTAGCAAGGTATCTAGTGGGGTCAACCAGATGAGCTATGCGGGGCCGCAGGGGGATCATACGATAGATACGATGCGAATACTGGAGTTTATTCTATATAAGATGTCGGAATCGAAGAAGATAGTCAAGCGTGCGATTCGGTTTGCGAGTAAGGTATGGAAGATAGGGCATATGTAGAAAAGGATGAAGGATGAGGGATGAGGGATGAAGATAATTAGATTTAGAAGATTAAACAGAGAAAAGGAATATATTAAGACTATTTCGCATAAAATAGATGGGTCTATTGTTGAAGGTAAAATTCCTTTACAGAGATGGGAAATTGCTTTTACTGTAAGAGAATTGCAGGAAAAGCTAAATGGTGAGTTGGTGGAAGTGATGATGCCTTCAAAAGCATGGTATATCCAATTATATAGAAAGTTCTTTCCGTTAAAAGGAATTGAATTGAATGTTGGAGAAACGGGGGAATTGATATGCAATTAAGGGATGAAGGATGAATATTGGTGCTGATAGGATGGAGATGCAGTTCGGGGCTGTTGATGCGCAGAGGGTAGATGACACTATCAAATCCACTGCTAATGGGGTAACTATGGGAAGCAGCATACCAAAAGACAGTTTCAGGGAAGGCAACACATATCGGAATGTTCCGTTTGCCGTGATCCAACAAACTTTATTAGCGGCTGCCAATAGCTTGCTGACGATGACTAATAGCGCCATGTCGGACATGAATAATCCGACTGATTACACAATACAGGTAAAGAAAAGTCGGGAGATATGGGGGGGCATATACAGCGATCCGATAGTGTCTATGGTGATGGATACTTACGTTTCAGCTTGTGTGGCGTTTGGCAGTGAGAATATGATCAAGCGCATCAAGGATAAAGATATTACTCCTGCAAAGGAAGTGATAGATCACTGGTTTGCAACCATCAATTCAGGATTTCCGATGGTGAGCAGTGGGCTAGACAGCATAAGGAAGCAGATGCATCGGTATCGCTGGCAGGACGGTAGGGCGGTGCCAGCGTGGTCGCAGTTGGAGACGTGTAAAACATGGTCGGGCATAACGTATCTAGCGCCAAAGCAGATGGCTGTATTTAGTGGGATAGGATTTGAGACGGTGCCATCTAATACGTTTGGCGGATTTAGGTTAAAGTTGAGGGATACAACAGTAGAGCCGTCTACCGAGACTACAAATAGAGATGACAGCGGGTCGCCAGTAAGTGTGAATATGGGAACGGATTACTTGACAGAAAATAGGTATCACGTATTTGACTGGAATAGAATGGAATCCACAGAGCAGAACCCAGTTCCTATGCTGGTTTGGAGAGGGCTTGTAACGACATGCGCTATGTTGAGGACATTATCAAGAGGGGATTACCAGACCGCTAAAAGGTTGATCAGGGCAATATTATTGTTTACGAGAGGCTCTGATACGTGGCTGAAACAGGCGGGAAATCCTTGGAGTCCCGGTGATGTGGATTTCAGTGATATTATCAGCGCAATAAGTGAGGGTGGGGATGACAGTTTTAATAATATAATAGGTTCCGATTATACGACAAATGCCAAATGGATAGCGCCTGATATGCAGGCAATGCTGTCAGCAGATAAATTTACGCACCCGATCACAATGCTATTTGCAGGCTTGGGCATGATCAGGGTAATGGAGACAGATCAGGGGCGGAAGTTCATATATAATCCAAAGCCATTTCTTATGGAGTTTCAGGAAGCAGTCCGTGAGGATAAGAGGTTTATAGAGTCGGTGCTGATGCCGATACTATGGGAAAACAATCCGGGGATATTTAGCGGTATCAAGCCAGCGAATTTCTTTATTAAGCCGAATAGGATATTTTGGGATTCAGATGACAAACAGGCGGTTCAACATATATTCGAGATGGGTGGATCATGGGGGATGCTGCTGGAATTGTCTGGTGGATTGGGTATGGATGCGGAAGCTGAGGCAGGGAGAGTAGAGCAGGAGAAGGAAGATGGGTATGATGAGATATTCAGAAACAGGACGACATTTACGCAGGGGGTAGAGCCTAATGCAACTGCGGAGATAAAAGCAGAGGAAGCATTCTCATTAACGGATGATTTCGATGGCGTCAAAAGCGAGCTATTGGATGAATTGAATAGCGATGACAGCGAAGAGAAGAAGAAATCAGTATTGAAATATATACTTCTGACTATGCTTTTAGCGTTTTGGGCTAAACAGGAAGCTTCCTTGAAACAGATATACAGTGGGCAATTTGGAGACAAGGAAGTTGATTGGAAGCAATATCTGAAACTGGCAAGCAAGCAGAAGGATAACATAGATAATCTTGGGACGGATATACTTAATAAGCTATACGCAGTCATTGGAATGGATGATAGGGTTAGTGGATTAGATGACGTATATAATAGCATGGGACATCGGGTGTCGTTGTATGACGAGGAGCCATACAAATATGCTGAGTTTGCAGGACAGGGGGCGGTGGCATATTCCGAAGGGATGTTGTGGGGGCAGAGACATTCAGCTTTTGCAAATACTACTTGTGCATGGTGTATCGAGCATGATGGTGAATTTTTGCCGATAGACAAGATTCTTGAAGGTGATTGGGATCATCCGCATGGACTATGCACATTGACGTTTCACAAGAAACAAGGATGATTTAAATTCAATGAAGTGATAAAACAAATAAGGCACATTCAGTAGTAGCCATTGGAACGTTCTTGCAAGCGTTCCGACCTTACGAATGGCTACTACTGGATCTTATGTAAGGGGGATGATAGATGTGCCTAAAGAGAAAGCGACTAATTATTTACAAATTCCAAAAGATACATTATTATCAGAAAATTTTACCAAATTATCAACCAAAGCAAAAGTAACATATTTAGGTTTGTTATCTCATTGGGTTAGGAATCCTAATCATAAGGATAGAGCATGGAAAGTAAAGATAACATATAGCAGGCTAATCAAGACAACAGGATTATCTAAAACTACTTTATGGAGAGCATTAAAGGAATTATCATCAGGAAAAGAGGAAGATAGATTTATTAGTGAGATAGATAATCATTTTATATATTGTGCTAATGAATATGAACTAAATCCTAAATGGCTTACACTGATAAAGATACCTATAAAGCCTAAAAAGTAACATAGTATCTGGCAATACTGCATAGTGTTTCAAATTGAAACCACTGGCGCTGAAAAAAAGAAGGGTGTCGTTTCAAATTGAAACCCTTAAATTGACCAGTGGTTTCAAAATGAAACCTCTCTGGTTTCAAATTGAAACCACTCGTGTTTCAAAATGAAACCCGAAAATTGATTGAAACTGGCAATGAAAAATATTGACAGCAGAATGTAAAATATGAGTCTTAAATATTTATTGAATATATCTCACGATTCGAGGATCATAAGGGGGAATATTATGACAGTACAACAAGAAAAAGGGCTTGATTTGGTGCATAAGATTATCATGTGGATTGCTATGGTCTGTGTCGTGGGCATTGTTGGATATTTTATGTCAACAGTAAGGTCGCAGGCTTTTGAGATTGAGAATATAAAGGCAGTAAACGCAAGCCAAACAACAGAGATTGAGGTATTGAAGGCAAATTATAAAAATATTGACATGAAACTTGGAGAAATATTAACTCAAATAAAGGATAATAACCGGAAGCTAGACAGGCATATCATGGGTAATAAAGATGGCTAGTTTGGCAATTATAAATTATGGTGGGGTGGAAGTGTGGAACCGATAAAATTTAGTGCAAGGGTAATTGACGTTATCCAGAAGGTCAGTAAGAAAGAGGCGTCACTGGCGCTGCAAGCTACATCACTGGATGACTTGCGGAAGAAGCCTGTCATTAGTGTAACGCTGTTGCTGGCTGTGCTGGATGTTAAGAATCTCAATGGGCATTATCTACCGCTAGAAGAGGCAAACAAGATGGTGGAAGCATTGTCAGAGCATCCATATCTACCGGGGAATTGTAATCACGATATGGTAGCTAGAGCGACAAGCATTTTGCTGTGGGTAGAGGAGTTCACCGATACTGATGGTGAGAAGCGCAGCGGGCTATACCTTAAAGGTGTGCTTTGGAACAGTTATTTTGATGACCAGTTATTTGCTAAGATATATGACGATTTTTCCAATGGGAAGTTGGGCGCTAGTTGGGAAATGAACATTTATGTCGTTGATTCTGAGAAAAAGGAAGATGGCAGCATAGTATTAAAGGACTTTATTATGAATGGCTGGGGGCTGATATTGAGCGATACGCAGCCGGCGGAGAATAGGACTAAGGGAACGGTGCAACTGGCGGCATCTGTGAATGAGGGAATAGATCAGGCTTTTTGGGACCGCCATCTGCACGTCCTACAGGCGGAACTTGAGATGGAGTTAGTTGGGAAGGCGCTAACTTATGAGGAGAGACAGGCATTACCGGACAGTGATTTCGCATTGATACGGCACGTGAAGGACAGCGAGGGGAATGACATCAAGGAACGGCATTTTCCGATAGATGATGAGTCGAGACGAAAAGTAGTCCTGTCATTTTTGAAGAAGTCAAAGCAGTTTACTGGTGAGGAAAAGATAGCTATATTTAAGAAAGCCTTAGCGAAAGGCAAAAAAGAGGGCGACAAGTGGGTGACGAAGTATGACAGTTGGGATACGAGCGTCTTTCCCCCGAAGCCGCCGAAGAAGGAGGGTGTTATGGGAAAGAGTGCGACACGGAATTTGATACCGACATGGTATGCAGATGATAATTACATATTAAGGCTTTTTGAGAACATGCCTTGCCCTACTTGTAGTAGCCATTGGGGAGAAGTCAAGACGGTTGATTACGAGAATGGGGTAGCAGAGCTAGAATGTGGCGGAGATGATGACGGCAACAAGCATCGGTTTGAAGTCGCAATTACGGTTAAATCTGTAGGTGGGCAACAGGAAGCGAAGGTTGCTATAGAATATAGGGTGGTAGCAAAGGACAACGAGGCAACGTACATAAAAAAAGAGGTGAAAAGGATGCCAGAATTTACGGATGAGCAGATCGAGGATATGAAGAAAAAGGCGGCAGTAGATGCTATTGATTCATACAAGTCTAAGGTGAAGCTGGGCGCTGCCAGGGCAGATGACATCAGCAAGTTGGTTCCGTTTGAGAGCGAAGTCAAGCGATTAGAGGCTGTCGAGAAGTATGCGGAAATGACGGATGAGCAGTATTTAATCGAGAAGAAAGAAAAGGTCTTTGACAGGAAGGAAGCGGATTATCAAGCGAAGATAGCGGAGTTGGAGAAGGCGAAAGATGCACCGCCAGTAGTTCCGGATACGCAGGTCAATGCTGGATTGGGGATACCGAAGGACCCGTTGAAAGATGATGAGAAACCAAAGGAATCGGATAAGAAAGAGGTCAAGGTTGATCTCGCTTATGCTATGAACTTTTAGTTTTTTTTGCAACCAATAAGTATATTTATTTTAATAATTGAAAAAATATACTATATGAGAATTTGGGAGGGATAGTTATGGCAAGTACATTTCCACTAAAGCCGAATGTTATACAGGGCATTTTGGGTAAGGATGGCAGTGGTAATTTCTATACTGTAGTGCCGGGAACGTTTGTATACAAAGGTACTGACGGGGCGGGTGTCCCCAATAGGATTGTACCATGCACGGACACATCAGAGCACGTGCCAATCGGGGCTATTTATGCGGGTAAGACTGCTGATATTGAAGATTACACAAAGAATGGTGAGGTAAGCATTGCTATATGGCCGTTCGTAATGAACACTTCTAACGTTGCCGGTGGCGGCGTGCCGGAGGTTGCTGCTAACAAGCTTGTATATTTGTTGGATGCCGGGACGCTTTCGGATACCGACACCAATACAAGCCTTTGGATTCTTGGGCAGTGTGTGGATATAAATACCGGTAATGCTGAGCCTTATACGATCAATTTCTATGGCCCATGGAAGGTATAACAAAAAACTGAAATTAATGGGCGATTGAGGAATCGCCCCTTACTGATAAAAAAACGGGAGGGGATATATTATGGCAGAACCAATCACGGCGGTAACACAACCGCCAAAACTAACTATGGTAAACAACATAGCAGCGGCACTTCAGGGAAGTGGGCATCTTGAAACACTGAAGGCACAGGTATGCGTCAATGAGCATGACCCGACGAATGAAGAAAAAGAGGCGGATAAGGAGTTAAATTCGATAGAGGATGATTATCCGGGGCTTGTAGCGGCGATGTCAAAGACGGACAAGGCATCAGAACAGGTGGCTTGGGCGGTAAACCTTAGAAAGCACATCAGGGAGAATTTGTATATACCTGCAATCACTGGCGAAAAGGGTGGTGTTGGCAACCTTATCAACGAGGTAGACAGCATATTGACACAGCCGAGGAGCAGGAAGGCTATACAGGCAAGTCTTGTAATGCAGCCAATAGACTACAGGCCGCCTTACAAGGCGATATGGCCCATGCTTTTGAAGAAAGGGTCTACTAAGGAGTGGTATCAGTTATCCTCTGGGGCGGATGCAATAGAGTGGGAATCACCGATAGAGGTAGGCACTGCTATGTATTGGACGCCTGGAGGCGGGAACGATCCTGCGAATTTTGTGAGTTTAACTGGGGGCAAAACAACCGCTAAGCCCTTTTTTATCAAGACGAGAGCATATTCACTGAGTGTCTTTGAGTGGGGTGAAAGGCTAATCAAACCAATAGCAATAAAGAAAATACAGTTGCAGATGGAATTGGATAAGCGAACCGATGCTGAGGTTCTTGCTGCAATAGATGCGGCTGTGCCAAACGGAACGCTTTACAGCTCACACGCTACGCATATAACTGCGGATGCGAATGGAGCGGTGACTTTAGATCATTTTAAGGAAGCCGGGCGAAACCTGATTCATACAGCCGACAGCACAGGAATACAGCACGTAGGCGTGAAATCGGTGGCATTATGTGACGTCAAGGCTATCTGGAATCTTGAAGACTTGGGGAATGATGACTGGTCAGAGCAGACGGTTCAGGAATTCAATAGTCAGGGATTCCCGATTGAATACGACAGTGGGCAGATCGCTGGTATGAAAGTCAATGGATGGTCAATAGTGCAGAATCCGGCTGCAACTACTACGTTTAAGATAAGGTACGTTGGTAGACCTGATCAAGTCGGAATGGTTATACCGGTTACATTCCAGGGGAAGAATATAGTGACAAGAAACGTGCCTTTGATTGATGGCAGTCCTGATTTTGTGCAAATAAATCAGAGCAATACACCCCCGGGATTTGAGTTCTGGATAGAGGCTTTTCAGTCAATGGCGATAGTAGTGCCGGGATGGTATAACCTAGCGCAGTTGAATCAAACATAACGATTGGAAGATTAGAAGATTGGAAGATTGAAGATTAGGAAAAAGAAGGAGGGAGATAAAAAGTTATCTCTCTTTTAATTTGAATACCCCTAGCTTCAGCTATGGGGATGAAAAATTTAAGAGTTGGGGCATCAACTCTTGGGCTAGGAGATGTAAGTCCATTGCAAACAATGGCTATCTCTGCTTGAATCCAGAATCCCCTGCCTTTAGGCATGGGGAGTATGTCAATCTCTTGTTTTCCTAATCATTAAATCTTTCCGTATGGAGATGAGAAATGGATGATACTATTTTCGGGGAAGGCAAAGTAATCAGGATAGGCGAGGGAGACGGTAGGTGTCAACATCGTGATGGTAAGCGCAGACGGTGCAGGAATGATGCCGAACCTGGAGAGAAGTATTGCTCGTTTTGTCAGGAATTAATAGAAATAAGAGGGCGATTGACTAAAATTGAGAAAGCAAGCGCCTAGAAAATAAATATGGGGGTGAGTTCAAAATGTCTATAACAGTAAACTTGCCGGGATCGAGAAATAAGCATGTAAAAAAGGCTATAGAAGAAGCGTTGAGTTCTCTTAGTTTTGTCGGCATTTCGGGGGTGGGCATAGCTGATGATGACAAGATTACTCTTGGTGCATCTAGTGACGTAACAATTGAATGGGATACTGCGATTGCGACTGACCAGTTGCAGATAGGCGCATTGGCAGATGATACTATAATAACATTTGGCATAGCAGCAGCAACACAGAAAAGTTTTGATATAACGTGGTTCGGTCATCAAGCAAGCGGGGCGTCTTATCTTTATTTTGACGCCAGTGAGGATTTGATCTATACGACAGGTGTTGATCTGCAGTTTAAGGATAATGATGTTCTTGTATTTGGAACAGGATCGGATAAAACAGGTGACGTTGCTATTACCTGGGATGGGACCAATCTGATAGTATCGGCAAAGACAGATGACAGCGTGATAGAGATTGGCGATTCTGCATCTACGCAGTTATCATTTGACATCAAATGGTATGGACATCAGGCGTCAGGTGCGTCTTACGTTTATTTTGATGCCAGTGGTGATTTGATCTATACTACGGGTGTTGATCTGCAATTCAAGGATAATGACATATTGGTCATCGGTACGGGCGGTGGCGGTGGCGGTGACGTGCAGTTCGTATGGGATACTGCAAATCTGATAATGAAAGCCGTAGCGGATGACACGCTTTGGGAGATTGGAGACAGTGCAACACCACAGTTATCGTTCGACGTGAAATGGTTTGGCGGAACGGCGGG
>Ga0315288_10001337_pt1 | contig 31814 bp, 33 predicted proteins | sample YL17G11_20_MG_FD_203454 | JGI IMG/M metagenome (GOLD analysis project Ga0315288, IMG submission 203454) | Sediment microbial communities from Yellowstone Lake, YNP, Wyoming, USA - YL17G11_20 | ecosystem: Environmental > Aquatic > Freshwater > Lake > Sediment | place: USA: Wyoming | collected...
GGTGGTTGGCGGCCCAGGACAGGGGCGTCCCGGAGCCGTTGGCCACGGCGAAGAAGATCAGGATCTGCTCCAGGACCGGGTTCATCCGGAACGTCTTGTGGGCGAGGTAACGGTGGTAGCAGACCGTGGTCCCCACTCCTCCGGCCATGGTGCAGGCCAGAGCCGCGAGGAACACCTTCCATCCCGGAATCGGAAAGAGGATGAGGCCCGCCAGGGCCAGGGAATGGATCGCCGCCAGATGCAGAAGGACCCAGAGATTCCCCTCGGCGGGCTTCCACCACGCCCGCTCCCAGGGCCGCGCCTCGGTGATCCGCTCGACAGGGGCGGCTGGCGTCAAGTCTGGGCTCCTCGGAAATCTTCGCACGGCGCGGGCTTTGTCGGGCCGGAGCGCCGGATCGGGAAGGAAGGCGGGACACCGCGAAGACTCCCTCTCCCTCGCGCGCCCGCGGTAACGGACCCGTATTCTAGCATGGAGAGGGGGGCCCGCCCCTTCTGCGCTATAATTCCCCGGGAAACGACGACATCCGCAAGGAGGCATCGCCATGACACAGGCAGACAGCGCCGGGCGCGAGCCGTCCGGGCGCTCCGCGCCGGAGCCGGTCCGGGAGGTCCTCTCCTCCCTGGGAAGCGCCGCCGAGGAGAAGGCAAGAGAGCTCCTCACGGCTTCCCGGGAGAAGTTCGACCAGATCAGGAAGAAGAGCCTGGAAGATCTCTACAACGACACCAAGACCTACATCCGGGAGAACCCCGGGAAGAGCCTCCTGGGCGCGCTGGCGGCCGGGTTCATCCTCGGCAGGATTCTCCGGCGGAGGTAGACCTTGCCCGAGCCGCACAGCAATCCCGGGACCCCGTCCGGCCCGGAGGCCGATCCGGCGCCGGGTGGCTCCTCCCCGGGGAGCATCCTGACCACCCTGGCCCATGGCCTCGTCTCCCTGCTCGCCGGAAAGCTGCGTCTTGCCGAGATGGAGCTTTCCCGGGACCTGGCGGGGCTCAAGACGACGGCGATTCTCCTGTTCGCCCTCGTTCTCCTGCTGGTGCTGGCTCTGGCCTTCGCCGGAGCGGGAGCGGCCCTTCTTCTCGGGGAGGCGATGGGCTCTACTGCTTTGGGCCTGCTCGCGGTGGCGGGAATCTACCTGCTGGCGGCGCTGATCGTCATCCTGGCGGGGTGGAGGCGGCTCAGGCGCCTGCGCCATTTCCTCCGCGAGACCCGCGCGGACCTCAAGCGGGACATGGAATGGCTGAGGAGCCTTCGGTGAGCAATCCGGAGATCGAAGCCTGCCTGAGCCAGATTGCCGGGGCGCGGGAACGTCTCGGCCTGGTCTTGGCGGACGTGAAGGAGGGGCGCGTCCTGAACCCGCTGGACTGGCGGGAATGGGTCCGGAAGCATCCCGTGGAGTGCACCCTGGGCGCCGCCGCCGCCGGGTTCCTCCTGGCGGGACCCGCGGGCTCCTCGCGCGAGGAGGGAAGGGCCACCGTCCTGGACGACTTCACCCGGGCCGGGTTCGAGACGGCCCTCCAGCTTTTCCTGAAGACGCTTCTCTAGTCTGATTCTGCCCCGGGTTCCCTCGGGTCTCTGCCCCGCCCGCCCTCGCGCCCGAGAAACGGTCGTAGCGTCATCGGAGTGGGGCGCCTATCGCGAGTCCCGGCCCACGGCCTTGAGGGAGGATTTCGCCTCCCGGGGGATGGGAACGGGGTAGTTTCCGGTGAAGCAGCCATCGCAGAGCTCGGCATGCTGGTCCCCCACCGCCCGGTACATGCCGTCCCGGCTCAGGTAGCCCAGGGAGTCGGCCTGGATGAACTTGCGGATCTCCTCCACCGAATAGTTGGAGGCGATGAGCTCGGAGCGGCGCGGCGTGTCGATCCCGTAGTGGCAGGGCCCGGTGGTGGGCGGTGACGAGATCCGGACGTGGATCTCCCTCGCCCCGGCGGCCCGGACCATGGCCATGATCTTCCGGCTGGTGGTTCCCCGGACGATGCTGTCGTCCACCAGGACCACCCGCCTGCCCGAGATGATGTTCCGCACCGGGTTCAGCTTCAGCTTCACGCCGAAGTGCCGGATCGACTGGCGCGGCTCGATGAAGGTCCGGCCGACGTAATGGTTCCGCACCAAGCCGAACTCGAAGGGAATCCCCGACTCCTCGGCGTATCCCAGCGCCGCCGAAACCCCCGAGTCGGGCACCGGCACGACCAGGTCGGCCTGGGCGGGCTGCTCCCGGGCCAGCTCGATCCCCAGCTGCTTGCGGACCACGTTGACGCTGCGGCCGAAGAGGAAGCTGTCGGGCCGGGCGAAGTAGATGTACTCGAAGATGCAGGGCGCCGGCTTCGCCGGCGGGAAGGGGTGGTAGGAGGCGATCCCGTCCTTGGTGACCACCAGCATCTCGCCCGGCTGCAGGTCCCGCACGAACTCGGCGTCGATGAGATCCAGCGCGCACGACTCGGAGGTGATCAGGGTGGCGGAACCCAGCCTTCCCAGAGAGAGGGGGCGGAAGCCGCGGGGGTCGCGGACGGCGATCATCTTGCCGGGGAACAGGAAGATCAGGGAATAGGCCCCTTCCACCCGCTGCAGGGCGTCCACGATGGCCTCCTCCAGGTTCTCCCGGGAGGAGCGGGCGATGAGGTGCAGGATCACCTCGGTGTCGGAGGTGGTCTGGAAGATCGAGCCCGTCCTCTCCAGGTCGGACCGGATGGTCGCGCCGTTCACCAAGTTCCCGTTGTGGGCAATGGCCATCTCGCCCCGCCCGCCCTCGATCCGGAGCGGCTGGGCGTTCACCAGCTTGCTCTCCCCCGCTGTGGAGTAGCGGACGTGGCCCATGGCCATGGTGCCGGCGAGGCGCTCCAGGTTCGACTTGGAGAAGACCTTCCCCACGTGGCCCATCCCGCGCTCGGCGAAGAGGCGCGAGCCGTCGGAAGAGACGATTCCCGCCGATTCCTGCCCCCGGTGCTGGAGGGCGTGGAGGCCCAGGTAGGTCAGGTGGGCCGCCTCCGGGTGCCCGAAGATCCCGAACACCCCGCACTGATCGTGGAAACGGTCGTCGCCCGGCCGGACCCTCTTCATGGGCTTCATCATGATGACATCCAGGCCGGGAAGGTCTCGCTCCAGGCCCTGAGCAGATCGTTGACGGTCAGATTGATCACCTGTTCCTTCGCCACGGTGACTCTCAGCCGGGTCCCTCCGACGGTGCCCAGGACGCTGTGGGGCACCTCCCGCTCGGCGAAGATCTTCTCCGCGCGCGGGAGGCTCGTCTTCGGCATCGAGAGGAGGATCCGGGACTGGGTCTCGCCGAAGAGAAGCGCGTCGAGGCGGTCCCCCGGCGGCAGGGCGACCTCGGCCCCGAGTCCGCCGGCGGGATGGAAGCAGCATTCCGCCAGGGCCACGGCCAGCCCTCCCTCGGAGCAGTCGTGCGCCGAGGTGGCCAGCCCCTCGCTGATGGTCTCGATGCAGGCCAGCTGCACCCCTTCTTCCAGGGCCAGGTCGAGCTTCGGCGGCAGGCCCGCCTCCATCTCGTGCATCTGGGACAGGTACTCGGAACCTCCCAGCTCCTCGCCGTTCGCGCCCAGGAGGACGAGCAGGTCCCCCTCCCGCTGGAAGAAGGCATGGGTGGCCACCCGGACGTCGTCGATGATCCCCACCATGCCGATGGTGGGGGTAGGGTGGATCCCCTTTCCCTCGGTCTCATTGTAGAAGGAGACGTTGCCGCTGACCACGGGGATCTCCAGGACCCTGCAGGCCTCGGCGATTCCGTCCACCGACTCGGAGAACTGCCACATCACCTCGGGGCGCTCGGGATTGCCGAAGTTCAGGCAGTCGGTGAGGGCCTGGGGCACCGCCCCGGAGCAGGCCAGGTTGCGGGCCGCCTCGGCCACGGCGATCCGGGCGCCGGCCCTCGGGTCCAGGTAGCAGTACCGGCTGTTGCAGTCGGTGGTCATGGCCAGGGCGTGATGGGACCCCTTGATCCGGATCACCGCCGCGTCGGAGCCGGGGCGGATCATGGTGTTGGTCCGGACCATGTGATCGTACTGGCGGTAGACCCACTCCCGGCTGCAGAGGTTCAGCGAGCCCAGAAGCGACTTGAGGGCCTTCTGGGGATTGGAGACATCCTTGATCTTTGACAGGTCGAGCCGGGCCACGGAGTCCTGCCAGGCGGGGCGCTCCTTCGGCCGGCGCAGCACCGGCGCGCCGTCGGCGATGGGCTTCACCGGGATGTCGGCCACCACCTCCCCGTGGTGGAAGACCCGGAGCTTTCCTGTTCCCGTCACCTCGCCCACCGGCACCCCCTCCAGGTCCCACTTCCGGAAGATCTCCCGGACCTTCTCCTCCGTGCCCCGCCGCGCCACCAGGAGCATCCGCTCCTGGGACTCGGAGAGCATCAGCTCGTAGGGGATCATCCCCTCCTCCCGGCGCGGGACCTTGTCCAGGTCGAGATCGATCCCCGTCCCGCCCCGCCCCGCCATCTCCACCGAGGAGGAGGTCAGCCCGGCGGCCCCCATGTCCTGGATTCCGACGATGTAGTCGGTCTTCATCAGCTCCAGGCAGGCCTCCAGGAGCAGCTTCTCCGCGAAGGGATCTCCCACCTGGACCGTGGGCCGCTTCGATTCCGATTCGGCCTCGAAGGCCGCGGAGGCCAGAAGGCTCGCGCCGTGGATGCCGTCCCGGCCGGTCCGGGAGCCGAGGTAGAAGACGACGTTCCCGGGGCCCCGCGCCTGCCCGCGGAAGATACGGCCGGCGTGGGCGATCCCCAGGTTCAGGACGTTCACCAGGATGTTGCCGTTGTAGCTGGGGTGGAAGGCCACCTCCCCGCCCACGGTGGGCACGCCGATGCAGTTGCCGTAGCCGGCAATCCCCGCCACCACGCCCCCCACCAGGTATCTCGACCGCGGGTGGTCCGGCGCGCCGAAACGGAGGGAGTTGAGGGACGCGGTGGGGCGCGCGCCCATGGTGAAGATGTCCCGGAGAATCCCTCCCACACCGGTCGCCGCCCCCTGGTAAGGCTCCACGTAGGAGGGATGGTTGTGGCTCTCCATCTTGAAGATGGCCGCCAGGCCGTCGCCGATGTCGATGGCCCCGGCGTTCTCCCCCGGCCCCTGGAGCACCTGGCCGCCGGAGGTGGGGAAGCGGCGCAGGTGGAACCGGGACGACTTGTAGGAGCAGTGCTCCGACCACATCACCGAGAAGATCCCCAGCTCGGTGTAGCTGGGGATCCGGCCCAGAATCGAGCAGACCTTCTGGTACTCCTCGGAGGTCAGGGCATGGGCCAGGGCCAGCTCGGGGGTGACCTCCGTCTCCGGGATCCGCGTCTCGCTCATCTTCGGCTCTTGAAGAGTCTGGAATAGCCGGCCTCGCGCCGGCGGGACATCTCCTGCTCGTAGTGGCAGCTCTTGAATTTCTTCCCGCTGCCGCACGGACAGGGGTCGTTCCGGCTGGCGTCGGAGAAGTCCACCCGGGGAGAGCCCCCGAGCATCTTCTTGATGACCTTGATGACCACTCTTCCTCCCGTCGATGCGGCCAGGGTCCCGTCCACCTCCTCCCGGACGGTTAGCGTCGGGCCCCTGCGGCGATGATCGATTCGAACAGTTTCCTCCCGTCGTCGTTCCCCAGGATCCTCTCGGCGCAGCGGTCGGGATGGGGCATCAGGCCCAGAACGTTCCCCTTCTCGTTCAGGACCCCGGCGACGGACTGGATCGACCCGTTGGGATTCCACTCGTCCGACACCGCCCCCTTCGGGTCGGTGTAGCGGAAGGCGATGCGTCCCTCCGCCTCGAGCCGTTTCAGGGTCTTCGGGTCCGCGTAATAGCACCCCTCGCCGTGCCCCACGGGCATCCTGAGCACCTGGCCCTGCTGGAGGAGGCGGGTGAACGGGGACCCGGTGGACTCCACCCGGAGGTAGAGATCCCTGCAGATGTACTGGAGGTTCCGGTTGCGGATCAGGGCGCCCGGCAGGAGCCCGGCCTCGGTGAGGACCTGGAACCCGTTGCAGATCCCCAGGACGGGCCCCCCCTCCTTGGCGAAGCGGGCCACCGTCTCCATGATGGGCGAGAACTTGGCCATGGCGCCGCACCGCAGGTAGTCGCCGTGGGCGAAGCCCCCCGGCAGGATCACGCAGTCGCTGGCCGCAAGGCTCTTCTCCTTGTGCCAGAGAAAGCTGGCCTCCTGCCGCAGGACGTGCTTCAGCACGTGATAGCAGTCGTGCTCGCAGTTGGAGCCCGGAAAGACGACGATTCCGAATTTCACGGCGCCTCCCTCGCTACTCCCCCACCTCGAACCGGTAGTCCTCGATGACCGGGTTGGCGAGGAGCTTCTCGCACATCTCCTTCATCTTCTTCTCCAGCTGGCTCTTCGGCAGCTTGGGGAGGGTGAGCTCCAGCACCTTTCCGGCCCTCACGTCGCTGACCTCCTCATACCCCAGCTGGTGGAGGGACCCCAGGATGGTCTTTCCCTGGGGATCCAGCACGCCGCTCTTGTACATCACGGTGACCCTGACCTTCATCCAGCGCTCCCCTTTTCCGCCCCGGCCTCGCCGAAGACCCGGCGGAAGATCCGGTCCACGTGCCGCAACTGACGATCCAGATCGAAGCACCGTCCCAGGGCGGCGGACGGGAGGTACTTCTTGATGCCGTCCCGGGATTCCAGATTCCCCCGGAAGGTGCCCTGCCCGTCCCGGGCCCGCATAGCGGCCTCCTGGACCCAGGCATACGCCTCCTCCCGGGTGGCCCCGGCACGGGCCAGCGCCAGGAGCACTTCCTGGGAATAGACGAGTCCTCCGGTGGCTTCCAGGTTCCGGCGCATCGCCTCCGGGTGAACCACCATCCCGTCCAGGACTCCGGCGAGCCGGTGGAGCATGTAATCCACCAGAATCGTGGCGTCCGGGAGGATGACCCGCTCCGCCGAGGAGTGGCTGATGTCCCGCTCGTGCCACAGCGCCACGTTGTCCAGGGCGACCATGGCGTGGCCCTTCACCACCCGCGCCAGGCCGCACACCTGCTCGCACCCCACCGGGTTCCGCTTGTGGGGCATGGCGGAGGAACCCTTCTGGCCCCCTCCGAACGGCTCCTCGGCCTCCCCCACCTCCGTGCGCTGGAGGTGGCGGATCTCGGTCGCCACCTTCTCCATGGAGGCCGCCAGGATCGCCAGGGCGGAGAGGTACTCTGCGTAGCGGTCCCTCTGGATCACCTGGTTGGACACCGGCGCCGGGCTGAGGCCCAGCGCGGCGCAGACCTTCTCCTCGATGGCGGGCTCCAGGTGGGCGAAGGTTCCCACCGCCCCCGAGATCTTCCCCGCCGAGACGGCTTCCTTCGCCCGGACCACCCGTTCCCGGGAGCGGCCGAACTCGGCGTAGAAGACCGCCAGCTTGAGACCGAAGGTGGTCGGCTCCGCGTGGATGCCGTGGGTCCGGCCGATGCAGGGCGTCATGCGGTGCTCCAGGGCGCGCCGCTTCAGGATTTCCCGGAGCCGGTCGATCCCCGCCAGGATCAGATCGGCCGCCTCCCTCAGGAGGAGGGCGTTGGCCGTGTCCACCACGTCCGAGGAGGTGAGCCCCAGGTGGATGAACCGCGAGTCGGGACCCACGTGCTCCGCGACGCTGGTCAGAAAGGCGATGACGTCATGCTGAACCGTCTTCTCGATCTCCAGCGCCCGCGCGGCGTCGAAGGCCGCCTTCTTCCGGATGTTCGCGGCGGCCTCCCGGGGGATCTCCCCCGCCTCGGCCAGGGCGTCGCAGACGGCGAGCTCCACCTCCAGCCACTTCTCCATCCGGTGGGCGTCGGTCCAGATCCGTCCCATCTCCCTGCGCGTGTACCGCGGGATCACCGGGCCTTCTCCCTCTGCGCTTTCCGCATCTCCTTCGTCCCCTTCCTCCTCAGGCTTCGATCCAGCGCCCCGACGGCCCCTGCTCCGCCACCACCAGGCGCGCTTTAGCGCCCCTCTTCGACAGAGCGGAGCGGGCCGCGGCCACCGCCAGATCGGGGTGGTTGTTGGTCCGGCTCAGGTGTGCCAGGACCAGGGTCCGGGTGGATCTCCCGGTCACCTCCTCCAGCAGGTCCGCCGCCTCGCCGTTGGAAAGGTGCCCCCGCGGACCCCGCAGCCTCTCCTTCAGCTCCCGGGGATAAGGCCCCCGCTCCAGCATCTCCGGGTCGTGGTTCGATTCCAGAATCATCGTCCGGCAGCCCGCCAGAAGCTCGCAGAGCGCATCGGTCGCCCTTCCCAGGTCCAGCGCGAACCCGATCCGCCCCTCCCCGGTCTCGACCCGGAAGCCCACGGGATCCGCGGCATCGTGGGAGACGGGCGCCGTTGCCACTCGAAGTCTCCCCACCGTGACGGTCTCGCCGCTCTCGAAGGCCAGCAGCCGGGCCGCCGGGTCCCGGAACCCCACCGCCCGGAGCGTGGACCGTGAGCCCGCCACCAGGGACCCGAACCTCCCGGCGAAGCGGGCCGCCCCCCGGGCGTGATCGCCGTGCTCGTGGCTCAGGAGGATCGCGTCGATCCGCCCCGGATCCACCCCCAGGGCCGCCAGCCGCGCCTCCAGCTCCCGGCACGAGAAGCCGGCGTCCAGCAGGAGCCTCGTTCCATCCGCCTCGAGATACGCGGCGTTGCCGCCGCTTCCGCTCCCCAGGATCGCCAGGCGCAGGAGAAGGCCCTCCTCAGTCGCGGCCCGTGTGCCCGAAGCCGCCCGCGTCCCTATTCGTGGCCGGGAGCTCCCGGACCTCCACCAGCCGCACCGGGGCGGCCCGCGCCACCACCATCTGCCCGATCCGGTCCCCGCGGCGGATGGTGAAGGGCGCCTGTCCCAGGTTCACCACCACCAGCCGGATCTCTCCCCGGTAATCGCTGTCCACCGTGCCCGGGCTGTTGAGCAGCGTGACTCCGTGCTCCGCCGCCAGCCCGCTCCGCGGACGGATCTGCGCCTCCCATCCCGGCGGGAGGGCGATGGCGATCCCCGTTCCGATGAGGGCGCGCCCCCCCGGGGGGAGGGTGACGGGCTCGCGGAGGGAGGCACGGAGATCCAGGCCGGAGGATCCCGGCGTGGCGCAGGCGGGCAGGGGAAGATCGGAGCCGCCATCCGTCCGGCGGACGAGGACCTGCAGGGCGGAGGATTCGTCGTTTGCGGGCTGTCCCATCCGAGGATTCGCCGTCCGGAAGCGTTGGATTGTCTCGGGCCCCCTCCCCGGGGACCCGTCCTCAGAACGCCAGGTCGTCCTCCGTCATGCGGAACTGGGAGGTGTTGCCCAGGACCGCCATGGCGCAGGTGGAGCGATGGAACATCTTCTCGGCCATGGCGCGGACCTCTTCCGCCTGCACCCGGTCGATCCCCTCCAGGATCTCGTTGAGGGTGAAGGGGCGGTGGAAGTAGACCTCCTGCCGCGCCAGGTTGGACATCCGGCTGGAGCTGCTCTCCAGGCTGAGCATCAGGCTTCCCTTCAGATGGTCCCGGGCCATTTTCATCTCCCGATCGCCGGGGGCCTTCTCCTTCAGCGCGCGGAACTCCTCCTGGATCAGCCGGACCACCTGCTCCGCCGATTCGGGCGAGGTGGCGGCGTACACCATGAGGTAGCCGGTGTCCATGAAGGAGTTCAGCGACGAGAAGACGTTGTAGGCCAGGCCACGCTCCTCCCGGATGTCCTGGAAGAGACGGCTGGACATGGTCCCGCCCAGGAGAGTGTTCAGGACGTACTCCTGGAAGCGGGCCTCGTGGGCCAGCGGGAAGCCCCTCACGCCGAGGCAGATGTGGACCTGTCCCAGCTCCTTCTTCTCCTTCACCAGGATCCCCGCGTTCAGGCGCGGCGGCGTGGAGGAGGGAGGGGCCGCGCCGTTGGTGAGGGGCTCGAATGCCTTGCGGATTCCGGACACCAGCTTCTCGTGCTCCAGGTTTCCGGTGGCGGTGATGAGGAGGTTGGCCGGCTGGTAGCTCTCCCGGAAGTAGCGGCCGATGCCCTCCGGGGTCATGGCCGAGACCGACTCCATCGTCCCCTGGATGGGCCGGCCCAGGGGATGGTCCGGCCAGAGGTGCTGGTTGAAGAGGTCGTAGACCAGCTCGTCCGGTGTGTCGTCCACCATCCGGATCTCCTCGAAGATCACCTTGCGCTCCTTCTCGATCTCCGCGGGGGCGAAGTTCGGGTGGAGGACGATGTCGGAGAGGAGGTCCAGGGCGATGGGGAGGTGCTCGTCCAGCACCTTCGCATAGAAGCAGGTGTATTCCTTGGCCGTGAAGGCGTCGATCTGGCCACCGATGGAGTCGATGGTGAGGGCGATCTCCCGGGCGGTCCGGTTGGCCGTCCCCTTGAAGAGAAGATGCTCGATGAAGTGGGAGATGCCGTTCTCGGAGGCCGTCTCATGCCGGGAGCCCTTCTTGAGCCAGACTCCGAGGGAGATGGACCGGAGATTGGGCATCCTCTCGGTCACCACCGTGAGACCGTTGCTAAGTACTTTCTTTTTTATTAGTTCCATGAGATCTTCCGGCACGGACGCGCGGGCGGCCTCGAGGGGTCCCCGCCCCCGGGCGCGAGGACGAGGCGGAAGTATAGCACATCGGGGAAGGCCCCTCTTTCCGGCAGACAAACCCCTCCCGAAGCTGCCCGGATCGCCGGGTTTCAGGTCTGGGTCGAAAGGCCCCGCCACCGGCCGGCGGCGGGTGGTGAAAGGCTATCTCCTAGGGGTTGGGCTTCTTCCCGGGAGGACAGTCCTTGCCGATGCACTTCCCGCCTCCCCAGATCGTCTGCGCGCCTCCGGGTCCGACTCCGGCTCCGGGAGTGGCGACGGGGGTCCGGGCCTGCTGCTGGGTCTGGCCCTGCTGGCCGTCCTCGAAGATGTTGAAGGCCCACTCGGTGTAGTTCTCGTGCTCCCGGTAGAGGCGGAAGGAGGTCTGGTCGGCCAGGCTGACGACGCCGACGATCGGGCCCACGGGCTGGCCGGGCGCCGTCACCGACTCCTTCCCCGCGGGATCTCCGATGGGCGTGTCTCCCGCGACCGGGAGGCCCGACTGGAGGGCGAAGGACTTCTGCCCGGAGCCTTTGCGCGTGCGATAGGCCTGGTACTCATCTTTCCCGCTGTCCTTCAGCCCCTTCCCCAGGTCCTCGAGGCCCGGCACTTCCCCTTCGCCCGTGGGAGGCGGGGCGTTGGGATTGATGTATCCCTTTCCCGAGGGATGCGCCAGGAGGATCCCCCACTTCCCGTCGGGCACCATCGGGTCCCGGAAGAGCTTCCGGATGTACCGGAGGCGCCGGGGCCCCGGCTTGACCAGGATCTCCAGGGAGGTGGGGAGGGCGCCGCCGTGCTCCGCCTGGTAGCGCTTGATCGCCTTCACGTACTGGTTCCCGCGGAAGATCAGCTCCTCCTCGTGCTCCCGGCGCTGGATGGCGCTCCACTGCTGCACCGCCGCCCCCAGCATGATGGACATGACCACCAGGCCCATCATGACCACCAGGAGGAGGTGGCCCGATTCCCCGGGGGTCGTCACCGCCGGTCGCGCGTCGATCCTGGAAGACATTTCCCTCGGACTCCTCACTGTGGAATGCTGATGGTGAAATCGATCGGGTCGCTCTTGATGGTGCCGAAAGACGCAACGACCTGTGTGGTTGCGCACTTGAACGCCCCGCACCTGGTAGAGCAATCGGTGCTCGGAGTGAGGACCGTCCTTGAAGAGCCGACAGGATCATTCCCACAGGTGATTGGATCGCCGCAGGTGAGCGGCGGAGACGCAAATTTGCCATCGAAGGTGTTCGTGCCGGTACCCGCCTGGAGAGCAAAAGTAATCTGCAGACCGGGAATTCCCGCCTGGTTCTTGTCAAGGGCGTGTGCCACCAGACAGATTCTGTCCTGGCAGGTAGTGATCTCCTGGGGTGTGGTGGAGCAGCCGGCACTGGTGGTGTCCTGCTCCAGGGTGATCTGGCTGACGGCCACATTGCTGACGGTCAACGATATGCTCCCGGTGGCCTTGCCGGACTTGCCGGTAACCGTGGTGGGCAGCTCAGTGGACAGCTTCACTTGTGCGTTCCCGTAAGAATTCGTGCGGATTGGCTCGCCAACCACCTGTTGACCATCCATATCGTAGAGACGACCCGCATTGGTGCTGAAGCGGACATCTTGATCGGGCAGTGGGACTCCAACTTGGCTGCTGACCGTGGCGATGATGTCAGAGGTGCCAGTGCCGTTGGTCAAGATGATGGTTGTGGGGTTCGCCATCATGTCTATGGTGGCGCCCTCGGGGGCGACCTGGTCCCCCTTGTTGCAATTGGCCGTCACCAGCAGCGCCGCGGCCAGGACCGCCAGGACGGGCACGATTCGGTGTTTCATGGGACTTCCACCCCCTTTCCGGATGAATGAAGACATTATCTCACCATTCCGAGTAACTGGTGCCGTCCATGGCCGTGCCGGTGGCCCCGCTGTGCACGTCGTAGACGCCGCCCGTCGTCTCCTCCTCATCGCCCCCATCCTCCATCGGCGCCGCCTCCGTCTGCCAGGTGTCGGCGGAGTTGGTGAAAGGATCCACGGGGATCTTGCGCAGGTATCCCTCCTCCACCAGGGTCTCCATGGACGCCGGGTACTTCCCCTTGTCGGCGAAGTACTGGTCGATGACGTCCCTCATGGTGAACAGGTCCTCCTTCAGGACCGCCTCCCGGGCCTTGTCGGGCGTCTTCTTGAACTGGGGCACGACGAGGGATGCCAGGATCCCGATGAGGGCGATGACGATGAGCAGCTCCAGGAGAGTGAACCCGGCCGCCCCTTTTCGGACCCGCGCCTTCACGATGATTCGCTCCCGCACTGTCTTCCTCACCTCACCAGTCCTGGTACTTGGTCCCGTCCAGGGCCGTTCCGGAATAGAGAGTGTAGACATCGTAGACGTTCTGCCGCCCCCAGGATCGGGAGTCGGCCTCGTCCTGGTACGACCGCAGGCCCCACTCGTCCCTGTGGATGAAGGGATCCATGGGGATCCTCCGGAGAAACTTCAGCTTCTTGGTGGTCCCCACCTGGGGGACCCCCTCGACCAGCGTCTCCAGCTCCGGCGGGTACCCTTCCGAATCGACCCCCTCCTTCTGGATGAGCCCCTGGTCGGCATACTGCTTGTAGAGATCGATCGCCTGCCTCATGGTGCGCAACGCCCGGCGCAGCTCCAGCTCCTTCTGGCGCTTCAGGGTGACCTTGGCCAGCGGCGCCACCGCCCCCGCCAGGATGAGCAGCACCGTGATGGTGACCATCACCTCCACCAGGGTCAGCCCCTTCTCGCGTCGCAGCCGGAGGATTCCCATCCCTTTCCCGCACCCCCTTCTACTGAACGCTCACCTGCATCGGCGGCGCGAAAGTGGCCGGCAGGAGCTGTCCCGCGGAATCCAGGACCGAGGCCTCGGTGAAGGCGAGGGTCGTGGTCCCCGCGGAGAGGGCCTGGAACCGGAAGGTGCAGAGGGTCCCGCCGCCGCCGGCGCCGGTGGGGACTCCCAGCCGCGCCATGGCCACGAAGATCTCGTTCAGGGTGGAGGCCTGGGCGTTGTAGACGGTGGACGCCCCGTCCCTCTTCAGGAACTCCCCTTCCGTCCCCGGCGGGAGGAACTGGAGGATCTTCGGATCGTAGGCCACGTGGAACGGCACGCTCCCCACCCCGGTCGCCTGACTGATCAGCACTTTCACCTCGAAGGCGTCCCCGACCTTGGCCAGGATGCCCGCGGGGTTGAAAGTCACCACCGCCGGAGGAGGAGGGATCGCCGGAGCCACCGCGGGGGGCGGCGCGCCGCCGACTGTCACCGTCCCGCGGGGGGCGGCACCCGTTCCGGCATCCGGGGAAGAGGGAGCGGCGGCCTGCCCTTCCGGACGGAGGGGAACCGCGGCCACCGGCACGACCGTGCCGGGAGGGACCTCCTCCTCCGACCCGGCCATCGGGGAGCCCTCCTCCTCCGACCCGTCGGGCTCGAAGGGAGCCCCGAAGGGGCTGGTCCGGGAGACGCCGCGCAGCCCCACGTCCTGGTCCGTGCCGATCCAGAGCGGCCTCAGGTCAGCCGGGGTGATGTCCGGGATCCGGATGATGTGGGGCGTCAGGGTCAGCACGATGTCGGTCTGGCTCACCGTCGTCTCGGTGCTCCCGAACAGGCGCTTGAGGATCGGAATCTGGCTCAGACCGGGAACCCCGGTCAGGGAGGTCCGCTCCTCCTTCTTGATCAGACCCGCCAGGAGGTTCGTCTCTCCGTCCTTCAGCCGGATCTGAGTCTCGATCTCCCGGGTCCCGATGATGGGCTGGGTGATCCCGGCGCCGGCCGAGATCGTCCCGGCCAGGGCGGAAAGCTCCACCTTCAGCTTCAGGGTGACCTCCTTGTTGTGGTGGACCCGGGCCTCCAGGTCGATGTTGATCCCGACGTTCTGGTAGGTGAACGAGGTGATGGGCACCACCGTCGTCCCCACGGTCGAGCTGGTGTTGAAGGTGGTGGTGGGGATCGGGATACGGTCTCCGATCCTCACCGACGCCTTCTCCCCTTCCGAGACCCTGAGCTGCGGCTTGGCGATGACCTGGGCGCCGGCGTCGCTCAGGAGGAAGTTCATGATCACGCTGGGAATGGGGCCGATACTGTAGTTTCCCAGATTGTTCAGGAGACCCAGATTGTTCAGGGGAACGGAAGTCCCTGCCGTGTAATTGACGGTCAGGGACTTGCCCGTCCCCCCGCTGGCGCCGATCAGGTCGATTCCCAGGTTCAGGAGCAGGTTCCGGTCGAACTCCAGGAGCTGGACGTCCACCACCAGCTCCGCCTTGGCCTTGTCGTTGGCCTCGATGATCTTCTCGGCCACCCGCACCCGCTCGGGCGTGTCGCGGATGGTGATGGCGTTGAGGCGGTCGTTCTGGGCCAGCTGCCGGGCGTCCAGGAGGGAACGGAGGAGGACCTGCACATCCTTCACGTCGGCGTTGCTCAGGTAGAAGGTCTGGATGACCAGGTCATCGTGTTCCTTGTGCTTCTGCTGGTTGTCGTCGGCGATGAGGATGGTGTTCTCGTCCCAGATCTTGTAGAAGTGCTTGTTCTGGGCCATCAGCATGTCCAGGGCCTTGGCAAAGTTCACGTCCACCACTTCGATGTTCACCTTCTTGGTAAGGTCCACCCGCTCGTCGTACATGAAGTTGATGCCGCTGGCCTTGCTCAGCGCGTCGTAGACCTTCCTCGCCGTCTCTTCCTTGAACTTCAGCACGATGGGGATGTTGGACCTGGGGTTCAGCCGGGGAGTCACCCGGCCCGCCAGCTTGGCCTCCTCCTTCATCTTGTCGATGTCGGACGGCTCCTCGCCCTGCCGCTTCTGGTACTCCTTGATGGCCTTGCCCAGCTCGTCCGCGGCGTACTGGTTGTTGGGATCCAGGAAGACGGTCTGCTGAAGCTCGGCCATGGCGGGCTCCAGCTGCCCGGCCGCCAGGTACTTCTTTCCACGGTCGAAGTGATCCTGGGAGGCCCGGAGCCTCGCCCGGGCCAGCGACACCTTGTAGTGGGTGTTCCCCGGATCCTGCGCGACCGCCTTGGAGAAGGCCAGGACGGCCTTGTCCCAGTTGTCCGCGGCGGCGAACTTCTCCCCCTCGTGGAAGGCGCTGGAGGAGGCGCAGGCCGCCGCCAGAATCAGGAGCAGGGAGACTCCGGCTAGGAGCCCGGCCTTCCGGAAAACCCTCGGTGTTGCCTGGCTTGGCATGGTCATCGCGGTCGCCTCGCAGGGTAGCCCGTTGCGAAAAAGGTCCCTCTTCTCAAGGTCCCATCCGGAGCTTCTGATACTCGTCCGCGAACTGCGGGTCGACGTACCCAATCTTAACCCAGTCGTAGCCGATGTCGAGAACCTTGAACTGCTTCTCCACCGTCTCGCCGATCCGCGCCAGGATGACGTCCTCCCCGCTGTAAAGCACCGCCATCCGCCTTCCGGCGGAACCGAGCACGCCCGAGTAGCGCAGGGTGATGGCGGGCGGGGTGGGACGGGGCGGTGGCGGCGGCGTCACCCCCACCGGGAGGCCGGTGGAAGGGTCGATGGGGGGCTGGTTCGCCTGGGCCTGCTGCTGCGCCAGGATTCGCTCCTGCTCGGCCCGGATGGCGGCCTGGCGCGCCTCCTCCGCCTGCCTCCTCGCTTCCTCGACCCGGGCCACCTCCTCCGGGCTCGGGGGGGGAGGCGGGATGTTCCCGTAGTGGAAGATGTTCCGCTGGGTCGGATCATAGGGCGCCTTCGATTCCTGCAGCCGGTCCAGCATCACGCCGGTAATCCTCACCGACGCGAGCTGGCTGAGGGCCCGGGCCACCGACTGGGGCGGCTCGGTGGCCAGGATCGCCTCCTCCGCGGCCGCTCCGGCGCCGGAGGACCCCGCCCGGAGATAAAAGAAGACCGCCGCGGACGCCACCAGGACGCCCCCCAGAAACATCTCCCGCCGGTGCTTCTTGAAGTCGATGGGAAGGGCCATTCAGGTCCTCCCCCCCGGCCTGGGCGCAGCCTCCTGCAGCTCCTTCATCTCCGGCGCGCTGAAGAAGGTGGAGAGCTGGATGCTCAGGTCCAGCAGCGCCCCGCCGTCCTTCGAGCCGCCCAGGGTGACGCTGTCGATGGTGAGGAAGTTCTCCGAGTTCTCGATCCGGGTGATGAACTGCCGGAGGTTCCGGTAGTCCCCCACCAGGGGGACGTTGACGGTGAATCGGACCAGGCCCACCTTGTCCAGGATCTCCGGCTGGTAGGAGATGCTCTCCGGGTCCATGCCCAGTCCGGCCGCGATGCGGCGCACCTCCCTCTGGATCCGGATCATCCGGTTCTCCTTGGCCCCCAGGAGATCGTTGTAGAAGGTGTCCACCTTCCCCTTCTCGGTCTCGAAACGCCGGTCCAGGTCCTTCATGAGGCCCACCCGCCGGGAGAGCTCGCTCAGGCTCTGGGTCACCGTCTCCACCCGCCGTTCCTCCACCGACTCCCGGTGCATCCGGGGCAGGTTCAGCGTGAGGTAGAGGATCAGGTTCAGCACAGCCACCGCCGCCAGGACCGCGCCGACGCGGAGCCGCTCCTCCCGGATGTCGAACCGTTTCAAAATGGCCGGGATCCTCGCCGTCATCGGGGCTGCTCCTGCCCGGGGTCCTGCCCGGGGTCCTGCCCGCCGTCGTCGGGAGGAGCGGGCTCCTCCTCCACCGGCGGCTCCTCCAGGGGCTCACCTCCCGACTTCGGCGAGAGGCGGTAGGCGTGGATCCCTTCCCGGGTGACCATGCAATCCAGGGTCTTCGAGAGGATCTGGAGAACCTCCTCTTCCTCCTTGCCATTGAGATCCAGGGTGACCTTCTGCCGGAGATCGAAGTCACCGGCGAAGACGAAGGTCATGCTCCGGTATTTCATCAGGTAGTCGAAGACATCCTGCAGGGGCCGGGCCGCAAAACGGGCGGCTTCCTCCTCCTCGGCCTTCCTCCGGGCGGCCGGCCCGAAGGGGGTCGCCGTGCCGGCCCGGGGCGCGGGCCGGCCCATGCCGCCCGGCTTCATGAGCGGGCGGGGCCCACCGCCCTGGGGGCGGGCCTGCTGGGGCGGCGGATACGCCGGGCGCTGCGGGGGGACCGTCCCCTGCCCCGCCGCAGGGGGGGAGGCGACCGGAGGAGCGGCGGGGGAGGTCGGAGGGGAAGTCGCCGGGGGGACCGGGGCCACGCCTCCCGGAGAGACCCCGGGCGGCACCGGGGACGGCCGTGACGCCGCCTGGCCGCCGGGGGAGGGAGGAGGCGCCGCCACCGATGGAGCTCCCGACACCTTCGGGGCGGTGGTCTTGGTCGCTGGAGCCGCTCCGGCCCCCGCCACCGCGGGCGGGGGCGCGGGCTTCCCCTGGGCGGTGGGCTCCTTCACCGGAGGCTCCGGCCCCTTCACGGCGGGCGCGGCGGTGCCGGTCCGGGGACTGCCATCCGGCACGTAATCGAACTTCAGGGAGAACCGGAGGTCCTGGCCCCGCTGCTCCCGGCGCTCGCTGCCGGGGAAGATGCGGGCGAACCGGGGATTGCGGATCAGGTTCTCCTCGAACTGCAGCAGCCCTTCCTGGTCCTTGGCCGAGCCCTCGGCGACAACGGAGATCCCCTCGGCCTGGATCTCGGGACGGATGGCGATCATCATCACCGCCGGGGGGACCACCTCCTCCAGGCGGTTGAAGAGCTCGGTCCAGGAGAAGATGCGCCGCCGGATGGCATCGTTGGCGAACTCCGACTGCTGCGCCAGTCCCTTGAAGTCCAGCTTGGCGAGCTTCACGCTGAGCTGCCGCTCGTCCCGGGCCAGGGCCTCGCGCCTCTGCTGATTGGAGGTGAGGTCCTCCCGGTGCCGGCGCATGGTGCTTCCGTAGCCCAGGAAGAGCCAGACGTTCACCACGCTCACCGCCGCCAGGGCCAGGACCGCGGACCCGAATCCGGCCCAGTACAGGGTGTTGTTCCGGAACGGGCGCGTCGCCAGGTTGATCTCGATGGGCCTCATGCGGACCTCCCCAGGGCGGCCCCGACGGCCGGCGCCAGCCGCTGCCAGCGCGCATCCGACGCGTCGGCGCCGGGCGGGAGGACCACCACCCGGGAGAGATCGAGCATCTGCACCGGGCACCCCATCTCCTCCTGGGCCGCCCCCAGGATCACCCCCGGGTCCCCCTCCACGACCCTCACCGCCGCCGAGGTCATCCCCGCGCCCGAGAGGTGCTCCCGGTAGAAGGCGGCGCAGGAGGCCAGCTCCCGGCGGATGGCGGCGTGCAGTCGCTCCGGGAGCGCCCGCTCCTCGTCGGAGAGCTGCTTGCACCGGTAGAAGTTCAGCCGACCATCCCGGAAGAAGAGGACGGTCAGGTACCCTTCCGCCGCGTTGACGAGCGTCCGGTCCCCCGTGTCTGCGGCGCCGATCCCCCCGCCCCGGGCGAGGAGGTTCGCCAGGTTGAAGCTGTCCAGGTCCACCAGGCCCGGGACCAGGTCCCGGGCGCTGAAGAGCCGCTCGTACTGGAAGAGGACGGGACGCTGGATCAGCGCCGCCAGGAACTCCGGCTCCTCCGTGGTGCCGTTGGAGAGGAGCTGGAAATCCAGGGCCGCCTCCTCCAGCCGGAACGGAAGGACCTTCTGCATCCGGAAGCGGATCAGCTCCAGGACTTCCTGGCGAGTGGCCGGCATCCGCCCGAACTTGAGGATCGAGACCCGGGCCGTGCTGTCGGGGAGGACCACCGAGATCCGGGTCTCCCGCGGCGCCACCTCCCCGAGGACCGCCTCCACCGCCGCGGCCAGGGGCGCCGCATCGGGGAGATGGGGGCGGGTCAGGGTGGGGACCAGCACTCCGGGCGGGAGCCCCACCTCATGGTGGGCCGCCACGACCATCCGCGGGTCGGCCCCCTTCTTCCGGAAGGGCGGCGGGGCCAGGCGCACGGCGGAGATCCGGCCGGGCGCCACCCGCACCGCCGCCAGCGGCAGGCGGGGCTTCAGGCGCGGAGGGCGAGGGCCGGGCGCCAGCCCGATCTTCTGCAGCAGCTCCTCGAAGGGCGGCATCGGCACGGTGTGTCCCTACTCCACGAAGGTCACTTTGTTGATCTCGCGCAGGGTGGTCAGGCCCTCCAGGACCCGCTGCACCGCCACCTCGCGCATGAACACCATCCCCTCCTCCCGGGCCGCCTTCTTGATCTCCGCCGCCGACCTCCGGTCCAGGATCAGCTGCCGGATCCGGTCGGACATGTCCAGGATCTCGGCGATGGCCATCCTCCCCTTGAAGCCGGTGCCGTTGCAGTCCAGGCAACCCTTCCCCTCATGGAAGACATGGTCGCCGTACCGGTCGGCATTGATCCCGCTCTCTTCCAGGAGGGCGCGGCCGTAGCGCACCGGGTGCCGGCACTTGGGACAGTTCAGCCGGACCAGGCGCTGGGCGACGATGCAGTTCAGGGCCGACACGAAGTTGTAGGGCTCCACCTTCATGTTCAGGAAGCGGCCCAGGACGTCCACCACATTATTGGCGTGGACCGTGGTGAAGACCAGGTGGCCGGTGAGGGCCGACTGGATGGCGATCTGCGCCGTCTCCTCGTCCCGGATCTCTCCCACCATGATCTTGTCCGGGTCGTGCCGCAGGATGGACCTCAGTCCCCGGGCAAACGTCAGCCCCTTCTTCTCGTTCACCGGGATCTGGGTGACCCCCTGGAGCTGATACTCCACCGGGTCCTCGATGGTGATGATCTTGTCCTCCACGCTCTTGATCTCCGAGAGGGCCGCGTAAAGCGTGGTGGTCTTGCCGCTTCCCGTAGGCCCGGTGACCAGGATCATCCCGTAGGGCTCGCGGATGAACTTCCGGAGCTTCTTCAGGTCCTCGGCAGTGAAGCCCAGCACGTCCAGCCGCAGCTCGGCGAACTCCTGGTTCACCGACTCCTTGTCCAGGATCCGGATGACGGCGTCCTCGCCGTGGACGCTGGGCATGATGGAGACCCGGAAGTCGATGGCCCTCCCGCGGATCTTCAGCTTGAACCGGCCGTCCTGGGGGATGCGCTTCTCGGCGATGTCCAGCTCGGACATGACCTTGATGCGGGAGATGATTGTGGAGTGGAACTTCTTGTCGATGGGCTCCATGGCGTTGTGGAGCACGCCGTCGATCCGGTACTTGATCATCACCTCCCGGTCCCGGGTCTCGATGTGGATGTCCGAGGCGCGGCGCTGGAGGGCGTTGAAGATGGTGGTGTCCACCAGCTTGACGATGGGGCTCTGGTCGGAGGTGAGCTTGTCGATGGTGAGTTGGTCCTCGCCGTCCTCGTCCTCCTGGACGAGCTGGAGCTTGAACTCCTCGGTGGCCTCCTCCAGGACCCGCTGGGACGACTCGCTCTTCTTCAGGATCTCCCGGATGGAGGAAGGGCTCCCCACGGTGGATATGAGCGGGCGCCCCAGGAGCAGCTCCAGCTCGTCCATCATCAGGACGTTGCTGGGGTCGGAGATCACCACCACCAGCCGCCCGTCCTCCATCTTCCAGGGGAAGAAGTTGTAGCGGAACATGAGGTCCACGGGAATGGACCGGAAGAGGTCCGCGTCGATCTCGAAGTCCCTGAGATCCACGTAGGGAATCTTCAGCCTCTCCGCCATGCGCTGGGCGTGCAGGTCCTCGGAGAGGGCCTCGGCCTCCCTGCTCTTTTCCGAGGCCTCCGCCGGCATCGGGCCCCGCGGCTCCTCGCGGATTCCCGCCCCGGGCTTCGTCTCCTGCTTCTGCGCCACGATCCACCTCGCCTGGTTCCACCCGGGAGAAGCCCCGGGCCGCTTTCCCGCCGGGTCCCTACCGTCCCTGCATTCCGTAGCTCTTGATCAGCGGCAGGTAGATGGCCAGCAGGATCGACGCGATGATCGCGCCCATCACCACCAGCATCACCGGCACCAGCAGCGCCTCGATGGTCTGCAGGCTGTTGTCGATTTCCTCGTCGTAGAGCTGGGACACGTTCTCCAGCATCTCCTGGAGGGCGCCGGTGGACTCGCCCACCTTGATCATCTCCAGGGCCAGATCCGAAAAAAGCCCCGTCTCGTCCAGGGACTGGGCCAGAGCGTTTCCCTCCCGCACCTTCCGCGAGACCCCCTCCAGCCTCGTCTGGAAGACCAGGTTCCCCGAGGCCGGGCCGGCAATCTCGAGGGAGGTGACCAGGGGAATGCCGCCCGACACCAGGGTCCCCAGGGTGCGCGTGAACCGGGAGGCGCAGTACCTCTGGATGATGCCCCCCGCGAACGGCACCTTCAGCTTCCACCCGTCCAGCGCCAGCGCCCCCGCCGGCGTCCTGCGCCAGGCGGACAGGGCCAGGAACGCCGCCAGCAGCCCCGCCGCCAGGGCGATGGCGTGGTCCTGGACGAAGAGGGAGCCACCCACCAGGAGCCGGGTGATCAGGGGGAGCTTCTCCTGCCCGCCGAACCCCTCGTAGATGGTGGCGAACTTGGGGAGCACGTAATAGACGAGGATTCCCACCACGAAGAACGACATGAGGAAGAGAATGGCCGGGTAGATGAGGGCCGCGATCACCCGGCTCTTCAGGCCGAGCATCTTCTTGGTGTGGGCGATGTAGCGCCTCAGGACCGAGGCCACCTCCCCGCTGCGCTCGCCGGAGGCCAGGGACGAGGAGTATATCTTCGGGAAGAGATCCCCCTGGGAGTCGAAGGCCTCGGAGAGGGCCGCCCCCGACTTCACCTGGTCCCGGATGTCGCTGAGGGCCTTCCGGAAGAGGGGGTTCTTCCGCCGCTCCAGCAGCACGTCCAGGCTGGAGACGATGGGAAGCCCCGCCTGGATCAGCGCCGCCAGCTGCTGGTTGAAGATCAGGAACTCCTTCATCTTGATCTTCTTCCGGCCGAAGGCGGGGAAGAGGCCCAGGGCCCCCCCCTTCTTGCGCACGGAAAAGACCAGGTAGTCCTTCCGCTCCAGGTCCCGGCGGAGGGCCTCGGCGCTGTCGGAGACGTAGATCCGCTCGATCACGTCCCCTTCCACCGTTCCCATCCTGCAGATGAACTCCGGCACGGCCTTTCCTCTCCGGACCGCCTAGCGCTGCGTCGAGGCGGTGATGGTCATGAACAGCGCCCGGTTGCTGCTCTCCATCTTCGAGGCGCCGAAGATGTAGAGCTTGTCCTCCTTGAGGTTGAGGGCGGTGTCCAGCACCCGGGTGTAGGTCTCCTCCCGGGGCTCCGGGTCCCCGGGCCTCTCACGGCGATCCAGGGTGAAGCGCTTGAAGCGCACCAGCCTCTGCTCGTCACTGGCGTAATCCACCGCGAAGCTGATCCGGTAGTCCTCCCCCATCTCCACGCTGGTCTTCTCCCCCTCGCTGCTGACCACCGTGGCGCTCCCCAGGAGCCGGTAGTCGGACCAGCGGGTGGAGATCTCGTTGAGCTTCTGGATGACGCCGCCCCGGATCCGGGGCGAGATCGTCTCCGCGGGCTTCCCGGCGGCGGTGGCCAGGATCAGCTGGAGGGCCACTTCCACGTTCTTCGGGGGAAGATCGTAGCTCTGGATCATCGCCTCGATCTTCTCCAGGGTCTCCGGGTCGTCGGTGACCGCCAGGGTCCTCAGCCTTGGCTGCATCTGCACCGACCCCCGCGCCGAAACGAGCGGCTCGATGAGGAGGTAGACGTCATTGACGTCCTTGAAACGGATGGTGAAGAGCTGGGTGGGGAGCCGCGGCGTCGCCGGGTCGGGAGACGGCCCCGGAATCGAGGGCAGGGGGAGCGAAAGCAGGAGAAGGAGCACCAGGCTCATGCGTGCAAGAACGGAAGCGCGAATTCTCATGGCGGCTTTCCCCCGGCCGGCGCCCCCGGCCCCGGCGAAGCGAATCTAGATGTCGAGACTCTCGTCCACGATCAGGATCACGTCGGTGGAGTCCTCCGGTTCGCCTACGTGGAAGGTGTAGACCCGGGCCGAGGCGGACCGGAGATCTTCCAGGACCGGCGGGGGGGAAGTCTCCCCGACCGGAGGGGCCGAGGCGGGCAGCGCCACCACCGCGGTCTTCCCGGGCTCCGGCGCCCAGGGGACCGGCACCACCAGGAACGCGGCGACCAGGACCGCCGCCGCAGCCATCACTCCCGCCGAGGAGCCCAGGAGGAGGGCCCGGCCGCGGGTGAGGATCCACGCGGGCCGCATCTCCGCCTCGCGGATCCCCGCGCGCACCGAGGGCCAGAAGCCGGCCCAGAAGTCCTCGGGCGGCTCTTCGCCGGCAAGGGAGCGGAAGAGCTGCGAGGGATCCGGTCCGCCCGCCAGGTCGTCGTCTTCCCGGTGCTGTCTCATTCCCGGCCCCCGCCTTCTCCCCGGGAATACTCGGGGAAGAGCCTGCGCAGACCATCCTGCAGGATTCTCCGCGCCGCATGCACGTGGTTCCGGACGGTGGAAGCGCTCATCCCGAGAATCTCCGAGACTTCCTCGGTGCTCATTCCCTCGATCTCCCGCAGCACGAAGGCGGCTTTCTGTCTGGGGCTCAACCGGCGGGAAAGGAGCCGGAAGATCCTCTGGATCTCCCCGGGCTCCATCTCTGGACCGGCTCCGCCCCCCGCGGCAACCGCCTCCTCCAGACCGGCTGAGTCCGTTTCCCCGGCCCGTTCCCGGATCCCCTGCCTCCGGGCGAAGTCCAGGGCGAGGTTCACGGTGATCCGGTGGAGGTAGGCGCCGAAGGAGCCTCCCTCCCGGTACCGCCCCAGGGACTGCCACAGCCGGATGAAAACCAGCTGGGCGACGTCCTTCGCCTCCTCGTCATCGCCCAGAATCTGGCGGGCGATCCGGAAGACCTGGGCCCTGCGCTCCAGGACCAGGAGCTCGAAGGCCCGGAGGTCCCCCGCCTGGGACTTCCGAATCAGCTCCCTCTCATCCATTCCGGAGAATCCTCGGGGGTGAGAAGAGCCTGCCCCCCGAGGGAGGGAACCTGCTCATCCTCACAAACGAACGGGATGCCGCTTCCGTCTAGGCCATTTCCCCCAAGCCGGAATCCGACGCGGGAGAGGCCGGCCCGGACCCTGGCGGCGCGCCCGCGCAAGCCTCTCATCCGGCGCGAGTTCCGGCGGACATTCTAACCCTTCCCGTGGGGCGGTGTTCAACGTCCCCGGTTGGGAATGCGGCTTTGGGGGGCGAGGCGCCGGTGGGAGGAGGGCCGCAGGTGGTCGTAGCCGCCCGGCTCCAGGCGGGACAGATTCCCCTCCCCGCTCTCCAGGACCAGCCGGCCTTTCCCCCGGCTCAGGACTCCGATCCGGGTGATCCGGCTTCGCCCGGACAGCTTCCGGAGCGCGGAGACCTTTCCGGGAGGGACGCTGAAGAGAAGCTGGTATTCCTCGCCGCCGTGCAGGGCCATCTCCACGGCCCGGGCCCGGCCGCGGAGTCTCACGGCGGCCGGCTCCAGGGGAAGCAGCGGCGACTCGATCCGGGCCCCGACGCCGCCGGCGAGGCAGAGGCGATGGAGATCCAGGGAGAGCCCGTCGCTGATGTCGATGGCGGCGGAGGCGATCCGGCGGCGGGAGAGCCGGGAAGCGAAGAGGTAGTCGGGGGCCGGGGCGAGGTGGCGGCGGAGGGCCCGTGTGGCGAGATTGCTCTCGGACGGGGAGGCGCCGCGACGTGCCGCACGGCCCCTCTCCCACCTCCAGCCCGACTCCAGCAGCTCCAGACCGAGGGCCGACCCCCCCAGCGTGCCGGTCACGTAGAGGAGATCCCCTGCGCGGCCTCCGCCGCGGAGCATCGGCCGGACCCCTTTCGGCAGGCTCCCCGCGAGAGCGATGTCCAGGGCCAGGACCGGAGCCGCCGTGAGGTTGCCTCCCACCAGGGCGGCCCTGTGGCGCCGTGCCTCCCTCGCCATCCCCACCAGGATCCCCCGCAAATAATCATCCGGCAGGTCCCGGGGGAGGAAGAGGCTCAGGAGGAACCAGCGGGGGCGCGCCCCCATGCTGGCCAGGTCGCTCAGGTTGACGGTGAGGGCGCGGGCGCCCAGAAGATCCGGGGGGTGGGTGGAGCGGCGGAAGTGGACCCCTTCCACCATCTGGTCGGTGGTCAGCACCAGGTTCTCGCGGCGGGCGAGCCGGATGCAGGCGGCGTCGTCCCCGATGGGGACCCGGACCTCTGCGGGGGGCGGGGGGAATATCCGCCGGATCCGGCGGACGAGCCCTTCCTCTCCCGCGGCGCTCCATCGGAACACGTGGAGGTTCCTATCCGGTGCAATCCGTGAAGAAGGAGAACGGGAAACGCGCGCTCAGACGGCCGCGTAGCGGCCCGGGTCCTCTCCCCGAGCCCGGTCGCGCCGGGCATCCCGGCGGTCCTGGGCGGGCTCCAGCGCCAGGGGGAAGATCTCCTTGACGTCGGAGACGAAATGGAGAACCAGCCCCTTCCGGACGTCCCGCGGGATTTCCTCCAGGTGCTTCCGGTTCCCCTCGGGGACGATGATGGTCGAAATCTTCGCCCGCCGGGCGGCCAGGATCTTCTCCTTGAGCCCGCCGATGGGGAGCACGTTTCCCCGGAGGGTGATCTCCCCGGTCATGGCCACCGTCCGGTTTACGGGCCGATCGATGAAGGCCGAGAGCATGGCGGTGGCCATGGTGATCCCGGCGGAGGGGCCGTCCTTCGGGATGGCGCCCTCCGGGACATGGACGTGCACGTCATGGGTGGCAAAGTAGTCGTCCGGGATCCCGAACTCCCCGGCCCGGGACCGGGCGTAGGAAAGGGCCGCCTGGGCCGACTCCCGCATCACGTCCCCAAGCTGCCCGGTCAGGATCAGCTTTCCCTTCCCCGGCATGGCGGTAGCTTCGACGAAAAGAATGTCCCCGCCGGTGGCGGTCCAAGCCAGGCCCGTGGCGACGCCCACCTGATTCGCCTTCAACGCTTCCTCGGGGGTGACCTTGGTAACTCCCAGGTAGTGGGGGAGGGAGGAAGGATTGACCCGGGTGGGCTCGGTCTTCCCTTCCGCCACCCCTCTAGCCACCTTGCGGCAGACCTTGGCAATCTCCCGCTCCAGGTTCCGCAGTCCCGCCTCCCGGGTGTAGCCGCTGATGATCGTCTTCAGCGCCTGGTCGCTGAAGGCGATCTGGTCGGGCATCAGGCCGTTCTCCTCGACCTGCTTCGGGATCAGGTGCCGGCGGGCGATGTGGAGCTTCTCTTCCTCGGTGTAGCCGGCCAGGTGGATGACCTCCATGCGGTCCCGGAAAGCAGGATGGATGGGATCCAGGAGGTTCGCGGTGGTGATGAACATCACGTTGCTGAGATCGTAGGGGACGTTGAGGTAGTGGTCCCGGAAGCTGACGTTCTGCTCCGGGTCCAGGACCTCCAGAAGGGCCGACGAGGGGTCCCCGCGATAGTCGGCGCCGATCTTGTCCACCTCGTCCATCATCAGCACCGGGTTGGAGGTCCCGACCTGGTGGAGGCCCTGGATGATCTTGCCGGGCATGGCGCCGACGTAGGTGCGCCGGTGCCCCCGGATCTCCGCCTCGTCCCGCACGCCGCCCAGGGACATCCGGACGAACTTCCGGCCCAGGGCCCGGGCGATGCTCCTGCCCAGGGAGGTCTTCCCCACGCCCGGGGGCCCCACGAAGCACAGGATCGGCCCCTTCATCTTCTTCTTGAGCTTCCGGACGGAGAGGTACTCCAGAATCCTCTCCTTGATGGGCTCCAGTCCGTAATGGTCCTCGTCCAGGATGGTCCGGGCCTTCTCCAGGTCCAGGTTGTCCTTGCTCTGGTTGGACCAGGGGAGGGACACCATCCAGTCCAGATAGTTCCGCACAGTGGCCGTCTCCGCCGAGTCGGGGTGCATCCGCTCCAGCTTCTTGATCTGGCGGTCCACCTCCTCGAAGACCGGCTTGGGCATCCCCGCCTTCTCGGCCTTCTCCCGGTACTGCTCCACTTCCTCGGCCAGCTCGTTCCCATCTCCCAGCTCGCTCTGGATCGCCTTGAGTTGCTGCCGGAGGAAGTACTCCCGCTGGGACTTGTCGATCTCCTCCCGGGCGTGGGTGTTGATCTCCTGCTGCATGGTCAGCAGCTCGATCTCCTTGCCCAGGAGCTCGTTCACCTTCCGGAGGCGCTGGAGGGGCTCCACGATGCGCAGGATCATCTGGGCGTCCTCCACCTTCATCTCCAGGTTGGAGGCGGTCAGGTCGGCCAGGCGGCCCGGATCCTCCAGGTTCGAAGCGATGACCATCACCTCCGAGGAGACCGACTTGCCCAGAGACGCGCTCTTCTCCAGCGACTTCTTCACGTTCCGCATGAGCGCTTCCTGCTCCAGGGAGGGCCCGGCCACCGCCGGCTCCACGATCCGCGTGATCCGGGCCCGCAGGTACTGGAGTCCAGTCTCGAACTCCTCCACCTTGGCCCGGCTCACCCCCTGGACCAGGACCCGGATCCTCCCGTCGGGCAGCTTGAGCATCCGCATGATGACCGCCACCGTGCCGATGGCATAGAGGTCCGTCTCCGCGGGCTCCTCCACGCCGCTGTCCTTCTGGGTCAGGAGCAGGATCATCCGGTTCTCGGCCAGCGCCAGATCCACCGCCTTCAGGGACCGTTCCCGGCTCACCGAGAGGGGAACGATGATGAAGGGGTAGACGACCAGGTCCCGCAGGGGCAGCACGGGGAGCTGCTTGGGGATCTTGAGCTGGTCGTCGGGAAGATCGGCCCGGTAGCTGGTCATGCGATCTCCTTGATGGGAATGGCGACCTCCTCTCCCCTCCGGTTGGGGACCTTGGGGAAGGTTATCTTGAGCAGGCCGTCGCGGTACTCGGTGCGGGCCTGGTGGGTATTGATGGGCGTGCCCAGCCGGATCACCCGCTTGAAGGATCCGAAACCGCGTTCAAGGCAGTGGAACTTGGCGCCGGGCGCCGGCTCCGTCCGGGGCTTGTTGCCGCGGAGGATGAGGCTGTTGCCGTTCACGGAGAGATGCACGCTGGCGGGGTCCACCCCGGGCAGCTCGAACTTCAGGACCAGCTCGTTGCCCCCCTCGTAGACGTCCACGTTGGGGGTCCAGGCGGCCACGGGGTCCGCCCCCTCATGGAACTCGGAGAGGTGCTCGAAGAGACGGTTAATCTCGTTCTGAATACGGTTCAGCTCGAAGAAGGGTCGGAAAGTTTCCATGGGGTGCCCCCGGGAGATTCGCCGCCTAATATAATGGTGAGGATTGGGGGAAGCAAGACGGCAGGGTGCCAAAAGCCTTTCGGGATGAAAAAGTTGCGCCGGATCCGGGCGCGCTCCTACTTCCGCTGGCCCAGGAGGGCCTTCAGCTCCTCCATGAACTCGTTCAGGTCTCCGAACTGGCGGTACACGCTGGCGAACCGGACATAGGCCACCTGGTCCATCTCCTTCAGGCGCTCCATCAGCCTCTCTCCGATCACCGCCGTCGGCAGCTCCTTCTCCGGGCTCTCCTGCATCAGGTTCTCGATCTCGTCCACCACCTTCTCCAGGGAGCTCATGGGCACCGGCCTCTTCTCGCAGGCCTTCACCAGCCCCGTCAGGAGCTTGTTGCGGTCGAAGGGCTCCCTCCGGCCGTCCTTCTTCACCACCATGAAGGGGATCTCGTCCACGCGCTCGTAGGTGGTGAATCGGCGGGAGCAGGAGAGGCACTCCCGGCGGCGCCGGACCACCCTTCCCTCCTTCCCCTCCCGGGAGTCCACCACCTTGTCTTCCGGGTGTCCGCAGAATGGGCACTTCATGACGGCATCCCTCCTTCCCGTCCCACCATCCTCCCCACCTGGCCCAAGGTCAGGCCCTCCCTCCAGATCAGGATCGCCCCCAGCGCCATCACCGGGATCACGGCCACCCCCCACTGGGCCCAGATGGCGGCGAACGCCAGGTCCTGGCCCACACCGAAAAACGTCATCAGGCAGAAGAGGCCGGCGGCCTGGTAGGGGCCGAGTCCGCCGGGAGTGGGAACGGCAATCCCCACCGCCAGGAAGGCGATGAGCAGAAACACGTCCACGAAATCGAGCCGGACCTCGAAGGCCCGCAGCCCGGCCAGGATGCTCAGGTCGATCAGACACCAGGCCAGCAGCGTCAGGACCATGGAGCCGGCCAGGGCACGGCCTCCCTTGAGGATCTCGAATCCCCGGACGACGGAGTGGAAGAAGTCCACGACTCTCCGGGCCCACCCCCCGGCGCGGGTCCAGGCCTCCAGCCGGTCGAACAGGTGGATGCGGAGCAGGACGACTGTGTAGAGCGCAATGACCCCCAACAGGATGACCGCTCCCACGAGAATCCCCCGCGAGCGGAACTCGAGCATCCACTCGGAGCCGCTCTCGGGGAGGCGCGAGGAGAACCCGATCAGGTACACCGAAAAGAGGAATAACACCGTCAGGAAGTCCATCATCCGGGCCACGGCCACGGTGGCGATGACGGATCCCTTGCTCATCTGCTCCTTGGCGGCCAGGAGGAGCGGACGGGTCAGCTCCCCCACGCGCCCCGGCAGGACGTAGGAGACCATGAAGCCGATGACCGTGCAGCTGAAGAGGCTGGAAAAGGGGATTCCGCTCCTAAGGTGGCTCAAGAGCACGCGCCATCGCAGCGCCCTCACCACGAAGGTGAGGAGGGAAAGAGCGACCGCCAGGAGAATGTAGCCGGAGTGGGCCCGGGTGAGCGCTCCCCAGACCGCCTGCAGGTCGGTCCCCCGAAAGCAGAGGACGATCAGGACCAGCGAGAGGGCTGAGCTGAGTCCGACACGGAGCAGGCGCTTCATCCAGAAACCGGTATCCCGCGGGAGCCGCCTCGCGGGCCTCGAGGAGCGTGGATAGCCCGGGAGGTCGTGCCCGGGGCCACGGCACGGAAGAAGGGGATCGCTGGAGCCAAAGCGCCCCGGAATGTACACTAGCGCTCCGGGGGCCGTCAACCGCGGGGGGGTCCCCCGCGCCGCGGCCGGGGCGGGAAGGGCGTGAACTTTTCGCCCGGGGTTTCCGTTTAGGCGGGTGGAAGGGAGGTGCCGAGCATGGCCGTCCGGAATCAAACCGAATCGCTGACGTGGGGTCTCTTCGTCCTGGCGCTGGGAGTTGTCCTTCTGCTCGGAAATTTCTATCCGGAGTGGCACATCTGGCGAAACCTGTGGAAGTTCTGGCCGGTGATCCTGATCATCATGGGAATCAACGCCCTGACGCGCCACTTCTCCTCCCGCTCCTCCCTCCCCCCAGAGCCTCCCCGATGAAACGGCGTGATTTCTTCCTCCTGGTCCTGATCCTCCTGGTGGGGGCCGGATTCCATCTCGGACGGAAGATCCGTCAGGGTCAGATTCCATCGGGCATCCGGGTGGACGGGCTGGAGTTCCTCCAGGAGCCCCTGTACACCTTCCTCGAGATCCGGGAGGCCCCCCTCTCGGAAGGCTCTCCGGTGGAGATCGACGTGGTCCGGGGGGACGTGGAGGTCCTCGCCTGGGACGAGCCGAAGGTCATGGTGAAGGTCCGCAAGCATCTCCGGGCCTCCAGCGAGAAGGAGGCGGCAAAGACCGCCCAGACGCTTCGCCTCCGGCTGGACCCGGCCGGAGGAGGGTTGAAGGTGCAGGTGATCCCGGATCCGGGCACCGAGAGGCCCGACGGGCTCCAGACCGATTTCACGGTGACGGTTCCCCGGAAGGCGCGCCTGCGGATCGCCACCGGAGAGGGAGGGGTCGAGGCCCACGGCATCGGCGGGGACGTGGTGATCAGCGCTTCCGGGGGCGACGTGGACGCGGGCGACATCGGCGGCGCCTGCGATGTGACGAACCGGAACGGCGCGGTGACCGTCGCCACCGTGGCGGGGAACCTCAAGATCGTCAACGAGCGCGATTCCGTCACGGTCACGGGGGCCGGCGCGAACGTGGAGATCGACGCGCCCCACGGAACCGTCTCGGTGGGCGACGCCCGGGGGGACGTCCGGATCCGGGACGACCACGGCGAGGTGGACGTGGAGGGCGCGGGCGGGAACGTGGAAGTGGAGGGGCGCAACAGCACGGTCACCCTGGAGAAGGTGGCCGGCGCCGTGAAGGCCGCCGTGGAAGCCGACCCGCTGGAGGTCCGGGACGTGGGCGGGCCGGTCACCGTCCAGGCCGAGGCCACCAGCGTCCTCCTCACCGACGTGCGCGGCAGGATCTTGGTGACCGGGCGTCATACCGACGTGACCCTGATCCGGCCGGGGTCCGACGTGGAGGTCCAGACGACCAATCAGGAGATCGAACTGTCCGTTCCCGCCGGTCGCGGCTTCCGCGTAGAGGCCGCCTCCGAGAGCGGGGAGATCGAAAGCGACATCCCGGCGCTCCATCTCCCCGAGGAGCCGGTGTCCCGCTTCGCCGGCACCGTGGGCGACGGCCGGGTCCGCTACAAGCTCTTCACCTCCCACAGCACCATCCGCATCCGGAGCGGGACCTCGCAGCCCGGCAGCTAGCCTTGATGTGACATTCCCGGAGGGTTCGATTTGGCCCAGAATCGCATTGGTGCCGGATTCCGAACGTATTGACCCAGCGTTCCAAACC